>Ga0233335_1000115_pt1 | contig 20407 bp, 14 predicted proteins | sample GEONDECOMP222_FD_180695 | JGI IMG/M metagenome (GOLD analysis project Ga0233335, IMG submission 180695) | Leaf litter microbial communities from Shasta-Trinity National Forest, California, United States - GEON-DECOMP-222 | ecosystem: Environmental > Terrestrial > Plant litter > Unclassified... | reverse complement strand
CTCATCAGTAGAAAATCTTCGACTGATCTCGGCTTCTGAGAAATCCTTTGTAATATCCTCCAAAATCATGTTGGCATGTTTATGCGCCTTCTTGAAATTAGAAGTATCACCTTGGATTATTTCTAAAGCTTTTAGGCAATAATTAGATGATAAATCATTATTTTCTAAGAGTTGCTGCGCAAAATACTTCATCAATGGTAATTGATTAGCATTTTCCTTTATGTGAGTCAGTAGTTGAGGTAAGGTAATGTTTTCTGGAAGTTCAACTAACTCGCAAATAGGAGATAAGAATTTTTTATCTTCACAATCCTTGTATATATTGATGCTACACTCGGGAGCATTTAAAAGATGCGCTTTGTAAAAAATTGGATAACGCAGAAAAATTTTTTTGTACTCGCTTTGATTGGCTGCGGTTCTTAGTTGCTCTTGAGGCGCTAATGTTTGTAAAAAGCAATAGGCATTATAATCGTGGTGAAGCTTTTGGTATTTTAGTTTCAGTACGTTCAAGTTATATTTTATAAGCGGTATCTCTTGATAGTGATCTTGTGCTTTCCATTGATCATACTCTTTTATATTATTGAGTATCTCCTCATAAACTAATTGCTTAACCTTCTTTGCAGTACCCGCAAAAGCTAGCATCTCTGCCAAAGGTAAGTGAGCAACAATCAGCAAAATAAGTTCTGTAGGAAGACTCAGTAAAGATAAGCCTTGAGATTGAGTTTTATTCGCTTGAGTATATTGATATTCTTCCATAATACATTCTCCTATAATTAAGTATAAATTCTAGCGACTTTTAGGACTCTAAGCAATATATGATTCATTGTCATATCTTGTCCTTCAACCATTCAAGACAATTTGAAGTTATTATAAAAAGATCTCAATTAACATTAAAAGCATAGTATAGGTTTCAAATAATACAAGATTATTCCTGCGTAATATTGATTTTATTCGATCTATATTTTCTTGAAACAGTAAACGCATTAAAACTACTGCACAGTACTTTGTGTTAGATATAAATATCTTGTTATTTTTTAAGTCAGAGATTCTGTTTCAATACTTTAGAATACTCAATAGGCATACCTGTATTCACATAGTATTAGCTGGCATATATCACTTTACCTAAGCTGCTATACTCAAAAGAGATTTTATAATGGGTTGTTATTAACCTTGACACCCTCCCTAAGTAAGGTTCCAATCATAGTTTTTTGTTTTTCATTGTCCTCTATTGTGGTTGCTAGCATTAAAGGATCCACGCTAGACTTCCGGGCAAGTTCTTTTAGCTAATCAAGCGTTGATATGCCGCCCACAGCTACATCAGAATTGTTTATAGCTTTTTTAACAAATTTTATCTTTTTTTTATCCCTTGCTTATAAGAAAATAATCTACAAAATAGCAGCATTACCCTTAGTATTGTGAAACATTTCAAAAAACGATTAGGCCTTCCTTTTGGCGAAACTACAAAAAATCAGCGCTTTACTTTAAAATAGGTAGAATGTTTAGGGGACTGTATTCATGCACTTGTTATAACTCTCAATGGTACATATCATGAAAATCTTACTGTAGAGCAACTAGATAAAATTTTATAAAATATAGAAGATTAAATTATATAGTTGCATGATCAAGACTGCATATCAAGGGCAGTCAGCGTACTAAATAATTTACTAAAGCTTCTTGCCTGAACAGCTTTAATACGATTGCATAAAATATTGAGGTAGTGTATACACCGTCACTTAGCACAGAACCTCTATTTTTATTATGCAGTGTTTAAGATTTTTCATTCAAACTGATACTTGAGATTGCATCATAAACACTGCATCTAGCTAGCTCAATCAGTAACTGTAACTACGACAATAAAGATAAAGATAGATGCTTACCCCATACTACATTGTTGGGTCGGACGGGTTGTTTTGTCTGCATTAAGTAACAATTCAGTAATTTCTGTATATTGTCGACTTTGTGCAATTGTTAAAGGAGTTTCTCCTTTTTTGTTTGCTAAAGTCTGATCAGCGCCAGCCTTTAATAAAAGCGTAATCATTTCTAGATCCTTGCTCCGGACTGCACATATTATAGGAGTGTCTTCATTGGGTGCTCGCTGGTCTATATCAGCTCCATACTCTAGTAGTGACTCAACTATTTTACAGTTTTTCTGAGATATTGCACAAAATAAAGGACTTTTACCATCTTTATTATTTTGAAGCTCTTGTGCATTAGCCCCATTTTCTAGTAACAAATCTACCGTCTCTTGGGCCTGGCTTTTAACAGCATGTACTAAAGCGTTCTCTCCATGATTGTTATCTCTTTTGTCCAAATCACCACCTTGTTTTAATAACAGCTTTATAATGTCTCGGTTACCTGCTTCTGCAGCATACATAAAGGGGGTATATCCTTGATTATCTGTTTGATTAACCAGTGCACCTTTTTTAAGCATACAATCCACAACTGTCAAATCTGCATCCTCATACATTAAATACGTCATAAACGCATTTACTCCACCAGAAGATTGTCCTGGCTTATTTGAATCAGCACCTTGTTGCAATAAATTCAAAATTGATTGTTTATCTTTATACGAGTCTCTACTAACAGCAGTTAGTAAAGGCAACATTCCATGTGCATCCCATTGATTTATATTAGCATGCTTCAATTTTTCCATCATGTATTCTCCTGTAATTTATTATTAAGTTTAATGACTTTTGACGCTATACGCAATCTTCTACTGGCTATCCTCGTGTTGTATTCTCCTTTAATCAGGATTAAATATATTTCCATCTGCTATCAAAAGTCCCAAACGACTCTTCAAAACACAGCATATGCTGAAAAAATATTGTATTGCGATCACTAGTATGGATTATAGTGAATCTAGATTGCCCTAAAAACAGTAAAATATAACAATAGCGCTGCTCTGATTATCAAAACGTTAAGCGCAATGTTGCGTCAAATGAATACAATCATTATTGTGCAAAATTTATTTCAGTAATAAAATAATATTTTTAAATGACATCATGAAGTTTTTTATGTTGCTCTTTGAAAGAAGTTGCACAGAATGAGTGCTTAGCAACTTTATATACCTATTAATCAACTCATTGTAGATAATAAACCCGAAGTATTTTATTTGTGCCCGAAGTATAGCCTTTTGTTGTTTCGAATCTGATCGTCTTGCTGACTTGCGGGTTCATAGAGTAAGTCTAAAATGTCTTGGACATACATCAGCCACGCGTTCTCTGTGGCGGACTATCTCCAATCCTTCTCATCAAACCAGGTTTATTACTAATCAGAATTGCAGGGCGTTGTAACATTCTTGCCGCATCAGCACCTGTTGCTAGCAGCATCTCAACAATAGCTTTATGACCATTAAACGCTGCTAAATCTAAAGCGCCCAGGCAACTGTGAATTGATGCTGCATCTACATGAGGCTCTTAATGTTTGGTACTGTCCATAGCACGAGCTAATCAGTTACTATTAGAGTATCCTTCAAATTAATTACGATAAAAATACTAGTGACGTATTTTCAAAACAGCATACATTATGCGCTTAGATAACTTTTTTCTGGGTCACCATTATCTAAATGCTACGTATATTGCGTATCTCTGTCATAACTAGGTTCATGATATGGCTATGCCAAATATCACAAGAGCTTCAGCAATGAATTGGTATTCCATTTTAATAACAGTGTGTCTCTTATAGAGATAACGCTAACCTTTCAGCATTCATGAAGCATAGATTCATTAAAGAAACGAGCTTACATCTGATGCAGCATTAAGAATAATATGCCATCAGCTGTAAACTGTATAAAACCGATCAATTAAATACTATTTCATTTCTTTGACATTAGCATGATGCAACCACTTCAATGAGATCTGTTTTTCTTTTCACTATCATGAGATAGCTAGTGCTCTCTAAGCTTCGATAGGAAATAGTGGCTATAAAAGAAATCATTTAACAGGCTTAATTATATTGCGTAGTCTTTCCATTACTTTCGTTCTCTGGTAGCGTAATACCCAGTCAACCTCTTGCAAAATCATCTATATAGCCTAATAAAGGTTTTTTTTGCTATACTTAGGATTTTACATTTGATTATACTCCTAATGAGACAAGGAGTTTTCATATATCCTTTTCAACTTATTGATTAAAACTTAATATAATGTCATCTCCTTTGAATGCGAATTTAATTCGTAATATTGCAATTATTGCACACGTCGACCATGGCAAAACGACAATGGTGAACCGGTTATTAGAACAATCGGATAGCTTTCCTGAGCGGGGTGCTACACCTGCATTAGATACTGGATTAGAACAAAAACGTGGAATCACGATTTTAGCTAAAAATACTGCTATTCAGTGGGGTGATTACCGTATTAATTTAGTCGATACGCCAGGCCATGCTGATTTTGGTGGCGAAGTCGAACGCGTATTATCGATGGTAGATTCCGTATTACTTTTAGTCGATGCAGTGGATGGGCCTATGCCTCAAACCCGTTTTGTAACACAAAAGGCATTTTTACATAAATTAAAGCCTATTGTAGTAATTAACAAAATCGATTTGCCAGGCGCGCGACCCGATTGGGTTATTGATCAAGTATTCGATTTATTCGATCGTTTGGGAGCTACCGAAGAGCAACTTGATTTTCCTGTGGTTTATGCTTCTGCAGTAGAAGGTTATGCAACACTTGATCCTAAAAGTAAGAACGAAAACTTTAAACCCCTCATTGATGCTATCATTGAGCATGCTCCTCCACCACAGAGTGAAATTGATAAACCTTTTCAAATGCAGATCAGCTCGCTGGATTATTCAAACTATGTCGGTACAATTGGTATTGGTCGCATTCACCGAGGCAGTATTCAAACTAATAAGCCTGTTGCCATTACCAATGCAAGCGGTCAAACGCGCTCAGGTCGTATTCTTCAATTACTAGGCTATGTTGGCATAGAGCGACAAGAAATTTTAAAAGCCTATGCAGGCGATATTATTGCGGTTACAGGCATTGAAAAATTGTCTATTTCAGATACTTTATGCCATCCAGACCATGTCGAAGCACTACCGATGTTGTCAGTCGATGAACCCACTATGAGTATGACATTCCAAGTCAATGATTCTCCTGTCGCGGGTCGAGATGGCAAATATGTTACCAGTCGTCAAATTCGAGAACGATTAGAGAAAGAATTAATTCACAATGTTGCTTTAAGGGTAACTGACATGGAAGATGCTTCAAAATTCCGCATTTCCGGACGAGGTGAATTACACTTATCTATTTTAATTGAGAACATGCGTCAAGAAGGTTATGAATTAGGCGTTTCTAGGCCAGAAGTAATCCTGAAAGAGATTGATAGTGTATTACACGAACCATATGAAATGCTGATTATTGATATAGAAGAACAACATCAAGGTGTCGTCATGGAGACATTAGGTACTCGTCGAGGAGAATTGCTAGATACACAATATGATGGTCGAGGGCGAATACGTTTAGATTATCGCATTGCCACGCGAGCTCTCATGGGTTTTCGTACTGAGTTCATGACGATGACTTCAGGTACAGGATTAATGCATCACGTATTTGATAATTATAATCCAGCGAAAAAAAATACCCTTAATAAGCGCAACAATGGTGTCTTAATTTCTAATCAAGCAGGTAAAGCAAATGCTTTTGCACTTTTTAACTTGCAAGCAAGAGGTAAATTAATGCTTGATCCTCAAACAGAAGTGTATGAAGGTATGATTGTCGGCATACATACTCGTGATAATGACCTAGTTGTCAATGTCACTAAAGCGAAACAACTGACTAATATGCGCGCCTCAGGATCGGACGAGCATATTGTTCTGACACCCCCGGTTCGCTTAACCTTAGAACAAGCATTGGAGTTCATTGAAGATGATGAGCTAATTGAAGTGACCCCAAGTCATATTCGTCTAAGAAAAAAGTGGCTTAAAGAGCAAGATCGCAAGCGGTTCAGCCGAGGGGGTTAAACTAATAGAAGGAAAGCGCTTTTACATAAAGCGCTTTCCTTTACTTGTAAGTACTGTTTTATTTTTGTATAGCAGTTTATATAAACTGACTAAACTAACTGTTAGCCAAATACCTTCAGCAAGAAGAAATCCAAGATTTAAAGGACGCAATGCAACATACGTTAATAAACTAGATCCCATTATATTCAACAGAGTATAACTAATACTTTCTGAATCTAATCGTTTAATTTGAAGGCCTAAATAAGCCAGTAACACAAATAATGCTCCGAGCAAAGAAATTCCTTGATGCACAGCGTCATTATATAAAAAGTCTTGCATAAATCATTATAAATTAATTAAGTAAAATTTCTGAATCAAATATCTAAACCTCTATCATTATAAGCACCAAAGTAGAAATCCATAGGGCGATCAATTTTAGATCGTATGGCTTCCAGTATAGATAAATGCATCTGATATTCATCAATACTCGGAAAATAACCCAGAGCAGCTGTTACACTGGCTAATTCAGGCGAACATAAATAACCTTGAACAGGTTGGATTTTGTTTTTTAGAAAAGCGCGTTTTGCACTCGTCACAATTGTGCCAGCATGCGTGAGTTGAGTACTCATACATAAATTATGATCTGGCATACCAGTATGTACTCCCTTATCAGCATATAAAGCATAATAACCTTCTTGCATTAATTGCAAAGCTTCTAATTGAGAAGCTGGGGTGATCCATAAGGGTATTTTAAGAGGGTGTTCAATATTGCGAATAATTTCTCCAACAGCACGGTAGCTGCCAACAAACATCTCTAATCCACCCACAAAAGCTTCATCAATAGCTGTATTCGCTATTGCAGATAGTGGCTGAACATGTTGGGGCATTTGTAAAGAAGCCACCAAAGGTTCAGTGATCTGCTTAAGGTCTATCTCTATAATCGCAGCATACTCTGCATCTGGATCAGAATCAAGCATTTCATTCCTCTGTAACCAAGCTTGCATTGCAAGCACTCTTCTATTTAAAGTACGTATATCATGGTATTGCTGTTGCATCATCCAATGCAACAATTGTATACCCGATTGCACATGTTTTTTAAGCACCTCATGACTAAAGTGTAACACACAAGCTTTCGCACCCCAATCGGTAGAAGCTTCGCTGAATTCAAAAGCTTGTTCTACTGTGAGCTCTGAGAGCCCCATAATTTCTATGACTCGATTAGCCAGTATATTACAGGATGAGTTAGGAATTAAAAAGCCTTTTTGTTCTGCGACATAGGGAATTGCATAAACTAAATCACGGATAGTAATACCGGATTGCACTTGTCCAGAAAATATTACTAAGACAGATTCTGGCATCACAAAAGGCAGCTTCCCGATGGAGGTAGCTAATGGTATTAAAGCTTGCTCTATTGAAAAGCCAAAGCCTACAGGAAATGCTGTATAAGCATGACTTCCCACTCCAACCTCTCCAGGTAATAATAAACGGTTTAACCAAGCATGAATCATGCCATCACCAGGCTTTAGCATCACGCACCCTTTACTTGCTAATGATCTCTGTTGTTGCCCTACATTGGGATGCTGAAAAGGTTCTATCACTAATTCGCTTGATACTCCCATAGATGGTAACTGGAAGGCTTTGCTATAGCCAAGAGCGTTCATCTGTGGTGCTGCTACTATAGAAAGGTAAGGTTCACAATGATGCATCGGTTTAATACCGTCTAACCCACAAGCGCGGCCTACCATTTTTTGAGCTAAGCTGTAGTGTTGCTTGTTCGGGTTGCTCACTAAGGTAGAAGATAAGATTTTGTTTTCTATGTGAAACAGATGATGTGCTTTTTGAGTGAGTACACGCCCCAATTGTAGCGTTAGATAGCCGCCGACCTGCCAGCTTTCTAATTGATTTTGTTTCATCAAAGCGTTTGTTGTAGCACCTTTTGCACTTACTATTGAATTTTTATCACGATAAATCTTAATAACATCCCCTGTTTGCCAAGAATGCGTATCAGCTTCAATACATAAAGCACCATTGTATTGAGCCCACTTGTGACATTGTGTATCTATCGTCTGAGCAATCATAATACCTCTATAAGCTCTGTTGGGGAAAAAAGGTATTTTTTCTCCAAAAAGCCATGAAAAAGTATTAAGTGCAGCTTGATAATGCGCATTGCTTGTGTGACTTAATTCTATTTGATCGCTTACAAAAATAATCGGTTCGCCTTTTTCTTTCAATTTTTCTATCACTTGAATAGCATTTGGAAATTTTGTTTGTAAAAATGATTGCGCGTGTAAAGGAATATCTGAGCGAGTCCAAGCAGCGTGTCGTGGAGAAAACATTTCTGCATTGATTAAGCCTGACACTTTAAAAACAGTGCCTTGAATATAATCTGGTAATTCTGCTTTTTGCTTTAACCATTGCGCTTCAGCCCATTTTTGCAAGACAGCACTAGCCCAAGGATTGCCTCTTTGATGTTTGTCTACAACGTCGTAATACGTATCAAATAAAAAGACATTAAGCGCCAATTGATGCGAAGCTTCTTCAGCTACTGGATCGGGATAATCTAATAATTCAGTTAATACAACAACATTAGGTCCACCCCACATGGTTCCTAATACTTGGATAGCTTGCTGAGGGTTTAATGCTGGCGTCTGAAGATTGCCTTTTGCGACTTCATATAAAAAGCTTGCTTTAATATGAGCAGCATCATTCATACCGGGTTCAATTCTATTGATCAATAAATTTTTGAGTTCATGGATACTGTCTATGGGTGGCTTTTGACATAATTGAATCAGTGCAAGTACCTGGTCAGCGGTTAAAGGTAAAGGAGGTAAACCCTGCAGGTTACGATGAGTCACTGCTACGCGATCTGCTAATAAAAAATCAATATCCATGCATCATACACAAGACAAAATTAAATATATTATTTTAATATTAAGCGATAATAAGATTAAAATTTTAATTCAAATGGGGTTCAGAGCCTTAAGATTAAGGATATTCATTGAAAAGATAGCAAACTTGATTGATTAAAGATTTTTATAATCGATGATGGTTGAATTAAAATCTATATGAAATGAGTTTTTTCATCTATATGCATTTCACAAGCTATAGGGCCTGCACCCTGAACGTCATTTTATACGCAAGAAATGAAATTTTTATTAAAGGATGAAAAGGGCTTTTTGCTCATTCACGTTGCAAACGCTCAGCTTAAGAATATCGATTGAATCAGCTATTCCTAAACACCAAGAATGAACAAAAAGAAATCTTTTTATTCTTAGGACACAAACATGTCTGATTTAACAAGAAAAAAATGCGGTGTGACCTATGAGGATAGAATATAAATATTATTTAGCTCTATCGTTTTTTTCTCTCACTGTTTGGGTATCAGATTGCATCCTAAATACCACAACAATCATTTCACAAATTAATCGAATGAACAAAAGCACTCCGGCTACTGTTAATAATTGTGGGAGCAATAAATGCCAAGCAGTCATTGTTCTAAATGCAGGAATAGCGACTGTGACTGCATTGATAATGGTTATTAAAGATGCTACCCAATAAAAAACCGTGACTAGCTGGGTACCCAGCAAGTGATTAAATAAAAATATATTTTTTAAGTTCATACGTTACCTCTTTCATAATGAAGTTTTACTTAAGCTAAATTAGCTTAATGAAGCATTATGTCTTCAAATAGCTTCAAGTTCAAATCTTTTATTAATGGGCTTCATCCCAATGATTGCCAATACCAACCGATACTTCTAAAGGAACTGCAAGTATTTGAGCATATTGCATCCCATTTTGAATACATTGCATTGCTTCATCAATCACTTCTTCCTTGACTTCAAAAACTAATTCATCATGAACTTGCATAATCATGTAAGCATCTAAATGGCGAGATTTTAAGTCTTTATCGATGATAATCATTGCTTTTTTTATAATATCGGCCGCTGTACCTTGTAAAGGCGCATTGATGGCGATTCGTTCTGCTGCTTTTTGATATAATTTATTTTTACTATTAATAAGAGGTAAGTTTAAACGACGCCCCAATAAAGTTTGCACATAACCTTGCTGATGAGCAAGGTATTTAATATGATCCATATAATCTTTAACGCCCGGATAACGTTTGAAATAACGAGCGATCATTTCTTGTGCCACTTCTACTGTCGTTTTTAATTGTGCGGCCAATCCAAAGGCTGAAATTCCATAGATTAATCCAAAATTAATGGTTTTAGCGGCTCGCCTTTGCTCCGGTTTAACCTCTGTTACATCAATACCCAATATTTCGGCTGCTGTAGCGGCATGCACATCCAAACCTTGATGAAAAGCTTCAAGCAAATTTTTATCCTGAGAAAAATGCGCCATAATCTTTAATTCAATTTGCGCGTAATCAGCCGATATAATTTTGTACCCTAGTTTCGCTTTAAAAGCTTGTCTAATTCTTTTACCTTCTTCAGTCCGAATGGGAATATTTTGCAAATTAGGGTCCGATGAAGATAAACGACCTGTTATAACAACGGCTTGATGATAAGCGGTATGGACCCGCCCTGTTTTAGGATGAATTTGCTGAGGGAGTGTATCCGTATAAGTTGATTTCAGTTTACTTAAAGTACGATACTCCAAAATAAGCTTAGGCAAATCATGATAAGGTATTAGATTCTGCAAGGTTTTTTCAGAAGTAGAAGCCTCTCCCCCTTTAGTCTTGCCTAAAATAGGAAGTTGATGCACAGTATATAAAATTTCTTGGAGCTGTTTGGGAGAACTTAGATTGAATACCTGGCCAGCAACCTGATAGCTGTTTTCTTCGAGCTGCTGTAAACGTAATTGTAAGCGATAACTTTGCTCATTTAATAAGTCAGCATCAATTAATACACCCTGCCGTTCAATATGCGCTAAAATTGGAATCAGGGGCATCTCTATATGATCTCGTAAATTCCTGTGACCTAACTCTATTAATTGAGGTTCTAATAGGCAATGGAGTGCAAGACACGCTGCCGCATCTTCAGCAGCATAGGGTGCAGCTTTTTCAAGAGGAATTTCGTCAAAACACAACTGTTGTTTTCCTTTACCTGCAATTTCTTCAAAGGAAATCATAGTATAATTTAGATATTCTAAAGCTAATGCATCTAGACCCTTTTTTTTATAAGTGCTATCAATCAGATAAGCCTCCAACAAGGTATCAGCATACAAGCCTGCTAAAGCAATATCATAATTTAACAGCACTGCAAGATCATATTTTAAATGATGACCTATTTTCTTAGCTTTAGGATCTTCTAACCAAGGTTTTAGTTGCGATAATGCCCATTGTAATTCAAGTTGCTCAGGTGCGTCTGGATAGTGGTGCTGCAATGGAATATAAAACTGTTGATGCGGATATATTGCAAAAGCAATACCTACTAATTGAGCCTCTAAAACATTTAAACTTGTTGTTTCTAGATCTAAAACAACTTGTTCTGTTTCCCATAATGTTGTTAACAGAGATAAAAATGCTTCTTTTGTTAAAATTAATTCGTATTCTCTAAAATAAGCATGATTCGTGTTAGGAGCACTTTCCAATGCTTGCAACCATTGTTCAAATTCTAATGCTTTGAACAATGCTTTCAGGGTTTCAAGTTCACAGGGGTTTTGTTTTAAATCTTTAAAGCTATCATTCAGTGGTATATCTTGTTGAATCGCAATAAGCTTTTTAGCGAGTAATACATGTTCTTGATAAGTACGCAGATTTTCACCCACTTTACCTAGAATTGCCTCTTTGCATTGAATGAGGTTTTCTAAACTTTCATATTGTTTCAACCACTTAGCAGCTGTTTTTGGTCCTACTAAAGGCACACCTGGAATATTGTCAGCCTGATCGCCTACTAAAGCTAAATAATCAACCATTTGTTCAGGCTTAACATTAAATCGTTCAATGATTTTCTCCCGATCCAACCTTTCTAAGCGCATATTAGGTTTGATAGTAATTAAATGAATATCATCATTCACTAATTGAGCAAAATCTTTATCATTTGTTGAAATGAGAACGGACCTCCCCTCTTTTTGAGCCTGTACAGCTAGGGTGCCAATAATATCATCAGCTTCTACGCCCTTCATGACAACAAGTGGAAAACCCATCGCTTTTATAATCGCATGCAAAGGTTTAATTTGATCCTGAAGTTCTTGTGGCATCTTAACTCGATGCGCTTTATAACTTGGGTAAAGTTGATGTCGAAAAGTAGATTTTCCAGTATCAAACACTACGACAATCAGAGAGTTTTCGGGAACTTGTTTTTGTAATTTTTTTAACATGCTGATCACGCCATAGATAGCACCTGAGGGTTGACCCAGGCTTGTGCTCAATGGAGGTAGCGCATGAAAAGCACGATGTAAGTAAGAAGATCCATCCACTAACACTAGAGTGTCGCACATAACAAACTATATTATTACTAGTGTTTGAAACAACTTAGCTATATTGAACAATTAAATCTTTTTTTGTTCAAAAAGCACATGCTTGCGTACACGAGAATCATATTTTTTACGCTTTAAGGGTACCGCATTGGGCACTTTCTTAATGCTTGTTGTGTAGAACTGGTCGCTTTGTGTTGATTGTAATTTAATTTTAATACGTGCTTTATTAGCCATAAGTTTTCACTATTTCTGAGAAAGATTCTTTAATTTGAGGCGTGCTTTTTCAAAGCCAAGTTTGTCAATTAACTTTATACCATAAGTACTGATACGAACACGCAAATAACGATTTTGTTCAGGTAGCCAAATCTTATGAGATTGTAAATTGGGTAAAAATCTCCGCTTCGTTTTGCGGTTAGAATGAGAAACATTATGACCATATTGTGGTTTTTTACCACTTAATGGGCAAATTCTAGACATATATCCTCCTTACACAAGCACACTATAAATAAAAAATATCATCGATATTATCAAAAAAATAACGCTATCTAGACATAAAAAACTACGTTGTCTAGTATATACTGATTTTTTAAGAAAATATATTCTCCATTATAGATCCTCTAGACAATCATCGTGCGCTTGAGTACGCAATTTCATTAGTAATTGATTCAGATCAATACGATGTAATTTTTGACATAATCGACTTTTATAATACTCAACTGTCCTGGGGCTGATCTGCATTAAGCGTGCAACATATTTAGAAGAAGGTAAGTTAGCCTCCATCACTAATAAGGTTTGCAACTCTTTTTCGGTCGGCATTATATTGAAAAACTGAGTGATATTCAAATAACGTAATAAGATTTGAATCGCTTGTTTTTTAGGATAATAAGTTTTATATAGTGAATACAATGTGGCGGGTTTTATATAAGGTGTTAAATTGTATGCACAACTTAAAATAGCAATTGTTTGGTTATTTTGACCTAAAATAGGCTTTTTAATGACTTTATCTAATAAAATAATGCCATCTTTATTGAGAAAAATATGTTTCAATACAGTGGGCATACTGGTTGCAGCCACTCGATGATCGGCCGCAACAAGTTTGTTAAGTGCGTGATTTTTAATTTTATTAATCGCAGCAATATCATAAACATCAAGCCCAATACGTTCTTCAGGTGTCAAGCCGGATACTTCAGAGGCAGCTTTATTATTTACAATATATCGACCAGTTTTAACATCTTTCACATCCACCGGATAATCTATATAATGAATTAAATCAGCCATTGCCCGAGTACTGACATTCATTAAATTTCTTTCGAATAAAGCATTGGTCATATTCTTTGATTCATTTATAATGCTGGAAAATTTGGAATTACCTTTATTATAACCGATAATCATGCAATTGAGGTTATTATTGTAATAAATCTTATTTTTTAATAGTTTATGAATAAAAGCCAAAATAACACTATATTAGTAGCCTATATTCGTGGTGAGCAGCTTTTCATTTATCGCTTCGCCTTTACCCATATAGGTTTTAAATCTTATTGTGTAATAGTGCAACTTTATCAGTCATTTCCCAGCTAAACGCAGGCTCTAATCTTCCGAAATGCCCATAAGCTGCTGTCTGTTGATAAATAGGCCTTAATAAATCAAGTTCATGAATAATACCTTCGACACTAAGATCAAAACACTGCTTCACCGTTTGAATTAAACGCGCTTCCGGCACTTTACCTGTTTCAAAAGTATTAATATAAATAGCTGTGGGCTCTGATATGCCGATAGCATAGGCCAGTTGCACTTCACAACGATCGGCTAAATCGGCAGCAACAATATTTTTAGCTATTTTACGAGCGATATAAGCTGCTGAACGATCAACTTTACTAGGATCTTTTCCTGAAAAGCATCCGCCACCATGTCTTGCCATCCCACCATACGTATCCACTATTATCTTACGCCCTGTTAAACCCGTATCCGCCACAGGACCGCCTATTACAAAACGACCTGCTGGATTGACTAAAAAACGCGTATTGTGTGTTATCCATTCTTTTGGAAAGACAGGTTTAATAATATGCTCCAGTACAGCTTCTTGTAAGGTGTGTGGTCTGATTGTAGCGTCGTGTTGAGTCGATAACACCACATTCATTACACTATTGGGAATACCCTCTTTGTACGTAAGGCTCACTTGGCTTTTCGCATCCGGCCTTAACCATGGTAGCTCGCCTGTTTTGCGCAACTCAGCTTGTCGTTTCACGAGTCGATGTGCATACAAAATTGGAGCCGGCATTAATTCAGGAGTTTCATTACAAGCATATCCAAACATTATTCCTTGATCCCCTGCGCCAAGCTTTTTCTGATGAATGCCCTTTTCAATATCTAATGATTGATAGCTTATTGCAGTTGTGACAGCACAAGATTGCGAATCAAAACCTAATTCGAGATCGTTATATCCAATTGATCGGATAGTATTACGAGCAATTTCTTCAATGTCGAGCTGGGCAACGGTACTGATCTCTCCTGTGATCATCACCACCCCTTGCATATTTGCTTTGAGTTGCCTGCTACTGACTAATACTTCACAAGCAACACGTGCATTTTTGTCATCAGTTAAAGCAGCATCCAAAACGGCATCTGAAATTTGATCCGCAATTTTGTCAGGATGTCCTTCAGAAACCGATTCTGAAGTAAATACATAATTTTTCATCATACACTTTATATTGAAAATTTTTAAATGTTCACTCACAAAATTACTTCATAAAGTTCATTTAGCAGATCGCAAGTGAAAAATGTTATTGTAGAATATCATGAAGATAAATATAAAAAATTCAATCTATTGTACCTAGCAATTTTTTGCTGATTTTACATTCTTCAATTGCATATGAATAAGAAACTTAATTGTCAGGCGGGATTAACCTTATTAGAAATGATGATTGTGATTGCAATCATTAGTATTTTAGCAGCAACTGCCATTCCTAATTACCAACGTTATTTTAATCGAGCGAAGTTTTCCGAAGTTATACAATCAGTAACGCCTTACAAAACTGCTGTAATGCTTTGTTTTTACCAGCAAGGGGATTTAAGTTTATGTGCTATGCCCGGGCAAAATGGTATTCCTGAGGATTTTGAATCGACTGATCCCCAAAAAGGGTATGTCAAGAGTATTACGGTAGGCGAAAATGGGATTATCACAGCTGTTACACAAGGTATTCAAGTAGATAATTGTAAGCATTTCACTTATACTTTAGTGCCTCAAGTCCAAGCAAACGGTTCCCTGACTTGGCGTATAGACACTAGCAAGCCCAATAGTTGTAAATATTATCACTTATACTAAACGTCGGTTAATGCAATATGAGTAAGTCTTATCGTAATTCTTTAAATCTCCCTCAAACTCAGTTTCCAATGCGAGCTGCCTTAGCTGAACGGGAGCCGAAAATGCTGGAAAGATGGAACCATGACTTTTATCAAGCGATACGGGCTTATGCTAAAGATAAGCCACGTTATATTTTACACGATGGACCCCCTTATGCCAATGGAAACCTTCATATTGGGCATGCCGTCAATAAAATTTTGAAAGATATTATCGTAAAATCCAAAACGCTCAGTGGGTGGAACAGCCCTTTTGTGCCAGGCTGGGATTGTCATGGTTTGCCAATTGAATTAAATGTTGAAAAAAAATTCAAAAGCATGAAAAAATCCTATACAGTGCTTGAATTTCGTAAAGCTTGTAGAGAATATGCAGCTCAACAAATGGCGATTCAAAAGAAAGCATTTCAACGTTTGGGCATCTTAGCCGATTGGTCTGGTGCTTATTCAACCATGGACTTTTCAATCGAAGCTGATACGATCCGTGCTTTAAGTCAATGTCTTGCAGGCGGTTACCTAGAGCCTGGCTTCAAACCCGTGCACTGGTGTACAAAATGCGCCTCAGCTCTGGCAGAATTAGAATTGGAATATCAAGATAAAAAATCCACGGCCGTCGATGTGCGCTTTAAAGTTATAGATGCTGCCTTTATTAAAACACTGTCTGGTAATGGACCCGTATCAATTCCGATTTGGACAACGACTCCTTGGACTTTACCGGCTAATGAAGCAGTGGCATTAAACGCTAGCCTTGAATACTATTTAATCCAAACAAATCAGGAACGTCTAATATTAGCAAAAGATTTATATCAAGATTGCTTAAAGCGTTATCAATGTGAAGATTATTCCATTTTGGATAGTTATCTAGGTACTGCATTTGATGCATTGCAACTACAGCATCCAGTCGAAAATAGACTTGTTCCTTTACTCTTAAGCGAGCATGTTACTTCAGAAGCGGGCACGGGCGCTGTCCATATCGCACCCATGCATGGACCTGAAGATTATGCACTGGGCATAAAATATCAATTGTCTTTAAATAATAGAATTAATACTGAGGGTTATTACCTAGATCCTTGGGTCGGTTTAGAGCAAACACCAGTCTTACAAGCTGACGAAATCATTGTACGATTACTCGAAAAAAATCAGAGTTTATTATGCTCGCAATCTTTGACTCACAGTTATCCTCATTGTTGGCGACATAACACATCTGTATTTTTATTAGCTACCCCGCAATGGTTCTTGCGTTTACAAGATGTTGAATTGAAACAACAATTAAATCAGGCTATTGAGACAGTGCAATGGTTCCCTCAGTGGGGAAAAGCGAGAATGCGAGCGATGTTAGGTCACTCTCCCAAAACTGCTCGCCCTGATTGGTGTCTTTCACGTCAACGCTATTGGGGAATTCCTTTACCATTTTTCATGCATCGCAGTACAGGTCAATTACATCCCAACACCCTTGAATTATTAGAAACGATTGCTCAGCAGGTGGAAACAGGAGGTTTAGAAGCTTGGTATACGCTCAAGCTCGAAGATTTGCTAGGAGAAGACGCTAGTGAATATAGAAAATCAACTGATATATTAGATGTTTGGTTTGATTCGGGTGTAACCCATCATACGGTACTGAAAAAACATCCCGATTTAAGCTGGCCCGCCGATCTTTATTTAGAAGGATCCGATCAATTTAGAGGATGGTTCCAATCCTCTTTATTAACAAGTGTTATACTTAATGACAAAGCGCCTTATAAACAGATTTTAGTCCATGGGTTCACAGTAGATGCGCAAGGGCGCAAGATGTCTAAATCATTAGGTAACGTCACAAATTTAGAGAGTCTCATTAAAAAATGGGGCGCTGATATCGTAAGATTGTGGATTGCTTCTATAGACACTCAAAATGAAATTTTTATTTCTGATGAAAGTTTCCAACGCACAGGAGAAGCCTATCGACGCATTCGCAATACGATTCGCTTCTTGTTGTCTAACCTACACGATTTTAATCCTGATCAAGACAGTATTCCCGCGCATCAATTACTTTCTTTAGACCGCTGGTTACTAGCGAGAGCTCTGCATGCACAAGAAATTATTAAAACAGCGTATGATAACTTTAATTTCCATTTAGTCTATCAAACGATACACCATTTTTGTATTCAAGAATTGGGTAGCTTCTATTTGTCTATTTTAAAAGATCGTCAATATACTATGCCCGCCAATAGTATCGGCAGACGCTCTGGACAAACAGTACTTTATTATACTGCACAAGCAATGTTACGCTGGTTAGCACCTATTTTAAGTTTCACTGCAGAAGAAGCCTGGGAACACCTACCCGGCACGCAAGTCAATTCTGTTTTCCTAACCCAATGGTATCCTTTAACGATAGAAGAAAGTACTGACCCGCTTGCAGCATTTTATGCTGAAATCGGTGGGTGTGAAAAATGCTGGGAACAATTGATGAAGCTAAAAGAAATAGCACATAAAAATATTGAAGCCGCACGTAATGCTAACCAAATTGGTTCCGCGTTAGAGGCTAATTTAAGCATTATTTGTCATCCCGAATCGTTTACTGCCCGATTACTAACGCACATGCAAAATGAACTGCATTTTATTTTCTTAACTTCCACTGTACAAGTCATACAAGATGCGACCTCATTAGCAAATACAGATGCTGTTCTAATAAAAGTGATGCCCATTGAACCTAAACAAGGTAAATGTGTAAGGTGCTGGCATCGCAGTTATGATGTAGGTCAAAATGAAATACATCCTGATTTATGCAGCCGTTGTGTCGTCAATTTAAAATCAACTGGAGAATCCCGTTATTATGCTTAAGCGGTTAAAACAGATTTCATGGATACGCACCCTACTAACATTTAGTATTGTAGGTTTAGATCAAATCAGTAAGTATTTAATACAAAACTATATGATGCCAAGTGAAACGGTCAAACTATCTTCGTATCTAAACTTCCATCTTACTTATAACAAAGGCATTACCTTTGGCTTACTATCGCAACTGAATTTAGACTATTATTTGCTGTTATTAATAACGTTATTACCTTTTGCATTTTTACTATATATATACAATATTGCAAAACAAAATATTCAATATAACCAATATCGAAAATTACATACGATGAGCTATGCTTGTGCCGTTGGAGGCGGTGTGGGTAATTTATTGGACCGTATTTTACAAAGCAAGGTTACTGATTTTATTGACTTTCATATTGGGAGATGGCACTTCTTTACTTTCAATTTAGCCGATGTTAGCATTGTTTTGGGATTGTTAATCTTATGTATTTTAATTTGGTTAAAAGGGGTTACCATCAATATCCCTATTACTCGCGACCCTGAAAAGCGCACCGAATTAAAACATATCGCTTGATGGCTTATCATGACTTTGTCATACAAGAGTTCGACACGCTAACTAAGCTATATTATACTTAAGGAAAGCTAGCATCTCCACCTATGGATTTAAAATGCCACTAACATGATGTTTATATATTATCGATATATTATTATCCTAATAGTAATGTTGTTTACGAGCCATGTGCATCAGGCCATGAATAATGGGGTTTATGTAACCCTAAATGGCGGAATTGGCGTAACTCAAGAAGACAATCAGAAAGTCAATAGCATATTTTCAGACTTTAAAAAGAACCATATTCCCAGTCAAGAGCTCATCAATAGATTATTAGAATGCTTTTCCTCTGTAGAAGCATTGCAAAATAACTATAGAATAGCCAATATAGGCCTGGGATGGCAGCTCTCCCCCAATGTGGTAGTAGAAGGCTATCCTATTATTTATCAAAAACAGAACCGATGGGGCTCCCCACAATGGAACTGTGGTATTACAGTTGCAGCTAAAATCATCATGCCCTTTCCTTTTCTCGAATCCATTCGTATCTACGAAAAGATAGGAAGAGCACTGATTGTACATACAACCTCAAGTTTAAAAGAATTTGATTGGGCAGGCATGCAGAAAAAATATTCTTCTTTTTCTGCCCTCTATGATCAATTTATGCAAAGTGAAAATGCTTATTGGTTCTTGGCGACAGGTTTAAAAATAGAACTCTCTTCTACCAAAACGCTAGATATTAGTTGGGAAAGACATCCTCATGATAAGAACAAAGTCGCTCATTTTATTAAAATTGGTCTTGACTGGCATATATAAGGCACATCTGCATCAAATCGCTAGTACTGGATATCGAGCTAGGACAGCTTAAATTTTCTATTTGTTAATTCTTGTGTATTCACTTTCATCTTCAAGGTCAGTACACTATTTGATTTATTAGTTTCTATGTTGCAATATCGGATTTTATTAATACTGTTATTATGTGTTCCTAATATTGCTTGTGCTAAAAGTGGCATATACATCCCTCTTAAAGCTGGATGGTCTTATTATGAAAATACTTTTGGCAATCAGGATATGACTTATTTCAATAAAGGATTTTCCAATAGCCTCTACCAAGATTATATCCCTCAAGACGATCATCTGAAATTACCTAACCTGTTCATCAAGTCTTTGCTACAAGCAAAGGGTGCTTCTATTGGAGGAGGTTATCATTTTTCTGATGATTTGAGTCTTGAAGGCAATTATTTAGGCTATCGTAAAAGCGTAGCGTATTCTGAGAGTTACACTCCCCTTAAAAATACTGTCCTATCTCAACTACCCGCCGAAACGGATACATGTATCAAGACATCAACCAAGGATTCCCCGCTGCAGCAGTCTTACGATTGGGGAGCCAATCCGTG
>Ga0233335_1000114_pt1 | contig 20776 bp, 10 predicted proteins | sample GEONDECOMP222_FD_180695 | JGI IMG/M metagenome (GOLD analysis project Ga0233335, IMG submission 180695) | Leaf litter microbial communities from Shasta-Trinity National Forest, California, United States - GEON-DECOMP-222 | ecosystem: Environmental > Terrestrial > Plant litter > Unclassified... | reverse complement strand
GTCGCCACCGCATTGGCGGCAAATATCGCCCAGCCGAGAGGGCCGGTAATGACCGAGATCCCAAGCATGAGGAAACCTCCACCTATGACGAACGATTGAATGGCACTCTCGCGCGCTATTGACTCGAGCGCCTCGCGACGTTCGAGCGCCACCTGCCCTGGGTGATAAGGCCGGGCAATGTGCCCGGTTGGGTCGCGATAGCGAATCGGGTTGCCCAGGCAATACGCATAGGGATTGACCCCCCCGGCGCCGAACGGGCTCGCGCTGTCCGGGCTATGGAAACACATCAGTTGTGGATCATAGGCGCGGTAGCCGCTACCCAGCAGGTACCAACCGGTATCCGCCTCCAGCACTTCGCCGTTGAAGCCCAGGGTGCTGTCGAGCGAGTCGCTGGCCACGCCATGGCTGCTGTAGCGAGTGGTCTTGACCGCGCCCTGGCCCTTCATCTCGGCCATTACGCTATGGCTGGCGCCGCACAGCGTCAGCAGTGTTTCCTCGGTACGGCCCTGTTGCTGCTGGCCCAATGGGACGTCACCGTCATAGCTGAAACTGCGCATTTGATCGCCCTGCACCGTGGTACGCAGCTGATTGGCATCATAAAAGCGTAATGTTTCGGTGGCGTCGCCCCGGGTCACCCCGAGCAGGTTGTCGTGGGCGTCATAGCGATAGCGCGCCAGCGCGCTGTCATCAGGCTGGGTAACGGCCAGCAAACGGCCCTGACGGTCGTAGCTGAGCCGGCGACCCTCGCCATCCTTGACCAGATTGCCATCGGCGTCGTATTGAAGCTCCGAGCGAGGCGGGTAGGCCGGATGGGTATGGGTGACGCTGCGCAACTGGCAGCGATCGTCGGCGGCATAGAAATGCGTGGCGGTATCGTCGCTGCCGTCGGCGAAGCGAGTGCTGCAGAACAACAGGTTGTCGAGGCCGTCGAAATAGAACAGCTGCTCGCTGATGGCATTGCGGTAACGATCGGTGGGCAGGTCCGGGCCGCTGTTGTGCTGCCCGATCAGGCGCCCGCGCGCGTCATAGGCGAAGGCTTCGCGCAATGCCAACTGGCCGTCGACGTGCAGCTCACGTTCGCGCAATTGGCCACTCAGCGCCCAGCGCAAAGTGGTGACATGCTCGGCCACCACCGCCTTGGGCCCGCTGCTCTGCCCGCCGCGCATAAGGCGCTGTGTGCGCAGCACCTCACGCCCCCGCGGGTCGTATTCGATTTCGGTAACCTGTGTATTGGCGGTGCCCAGGTCTTGCGTGGTGGTGCGCGTACGCTGGCCTTGAGCGTTATATGCAAAACCGGTCTCCAATTGCCCTTCGGTGAGTTTGTCCAGACGACCGTGGATGTCATAGCGATAGTCTGTCACCAGCCCACTGAAGTCCTCCCGGCGGCGCATGCGTCCTGCTACCGAGGTCAGGTAGCGGTTCTCCCGCACCTGCCCGTCGATAACACTGCGCTCCAGGCTCAGGTGGCCTGCGCCGTCATACTGATACTCGCGGGTGCCCTGCACCGAGCGGGCCATGGTCAGCGCTGCGGTGACCGGATGATAGTCGAAGGTCACCTGCTGTTCGGCCGTGACGCTGATGGGCGCGTCACTGAGCGCCAGGTTGTAGGCATAATCGATGCGTGCGGCGCTGGGCGTCAGCCGTGCATCGGCGACCGTACGACTGCCGCTGTAGAGGTATCGCGTGGTTCGTTGGCCGTTGCTGCTGGCAGTGACGCGCGCCAGCCCGTCGAAGCTTTGCGTACCGGCCGTGACGCTGGGCAGCACGCGGTTGCCATGGGTCACCTGCATACGCGTGACCAGTGCCGCATCACTGTGCGCTGCGTAGTGATGCTCAAGGTGGGTGCCGTCGGGCAGAACATTACGCGTAGCGCGGCCGAGCACATCGTACAGATATTCGCTGCGTTCACCGCAGGCGCCGAGGCTCATGCGCAACTGACCGTAGCCATCATAGAAGAATCGCTGACGCGACACGCGCGCACCATCGACGCCAAGCACATCGATGCGTTCCGGCTTGCCGAACCGATTGTTGACAGTCACCGTCCTGGCCATGCCGTCCTGCCATGCGGTGGTGGTGCGGGTAAAGGGGTCGATGAGGGTATTGCGTTTCACCCCGGTGCTGTCGATCACCCGGCAGCATTGATCCCACTGGTCGTATTCATAGCGCTGGCTGACCGCCAGTTCGATATCGCCCAGCCAGTCGTGCAGGGTTTCGCTGAGCAGCTGCATGTCATCGCCATATTCGGCGCTGTACTGCAGCCGGAACGCCGTGGCGTCGGCGCTGCCATCGGCCTTTTGCCGCCAGCGGCGCAGGGTCCGGCCCATACCGTCCGTTTCAGTCATGGTTTCAACGCCAAGGGCGTCGATCTCGTAGTGCTCGGTGAATTGCCCCGCCGTAGTCGGCGACTTGAAGCGGTAGCGGCGCTTGGCCTCGTTGGCGTGGCCAGGCATGGCCGTTTGGGTGATGGTCCGGCGCAATTGATCGTACTCGTAGACCATCACCAGCCCATCGGCTGTCGTGCTCTCGGCGACCAGGCCGGTGTAGAGGGCCGTTCGGCTGAGCACTTGGCTCTCGGTCCCATCGAGCGAATGCGCGACATGTTGCGTACGTACCACAAACCCGGGGCTCTGTACGAAATCGTAGCTCAGGGTCGTAGTAGCGATGTCATCCGGGCGATGCTCGACGGTACCCAGGGGTTTGCCATGCAGGTAGGCATCGCCTGGTTCGTCGACATAGCTAAAGGTAGTGCGCAGGACGAGCTGTTCACCTTCAGGCGTCAGAGCGCTATCGACCTTGCTCTCCAGCACCGGCATCGGTTGATGGCCGCCGTCCAGCGGGGGGTGGGTGGTATAGGTGAATCGGCTGATCATGACCGGCTCGTCGCTGTACAGCGGGGTACTCGCCTGCCTTTGCCGGGAGCGTTTGCGGGCCTTGGTATTGGTGCGCGAGCGTATCGGCAGCGGGACGGCGGGGTAGCGGCGATGTTCCTTGAGCAGCCGGGTGAAACCATTCGGTTCTGGCGGGCAGCCTTCTTCGCCGAGCGCCGAGTAGTACTCCCAGGTCTGCCGCACACCGCTTTCGTTGATTTCCTCGATGGGGTTGCCGAAGGCGTCGAACTGACTCCAGGCGGTCTCGTCGTACAGGCGCGTCGGATCATTGGCCAGGGCCCAGCGGGCGGTAGTCTTGCGTGGCAGCTGGCACTGCGCCGGCTGGAGATCGAAGGGCAGGCCCTCGTCCAGATGGTATTCGCAGGTCATGATTCGCAAGGCGTCACCGTTACGGGTGACTTGTTCGATTATCAAGTGGTACCGGTTGTACACCGACTTGACGCTGCGCCCAGGTACTTCGCCGTTCCACAGCGTGTGCACGCTGTAGTAATCGTAAGGCGCATTGACCTTGTACAGGTTATCGAGCCCGTCATCGGTGAATGTCAGGCCAGGGGCGCCGTTGCCGAGGAAGTTGTGGGTACTGTATTCGTAGCGGTTGTCGATGGCGCTGAGCCCTTGGCCGGGCAACATCACATGCCGGGTGACCCGCGGCATCGCGGGGCGGTTGGTGCCCGGAAAGGCATGGCCAGCGTCGCGGTATTCGACTGTTTCCTCGGCACCTTGAGGTGAGCGCACGAAATTCATGCAGTTGACGTCGCGCACGGTCTCGTAGCCGAATTCCCAGTGGCCATTATCTTGCCCCGCCTGGATGGGCAACTCCAGGTAACGCAGCCGATCGCCCAGCATGTGCAAGGTAAAAGTCATCAGGATTGTCGCCTCATCGCCGCCCTGATAGTGAATGTCCACGGTGTTGCCCTGCTTGATCAGCCGGAGCAACAGCTTGCCGTCCCCCTGCCGCACTTCACTGAGCCAGTGGCCATCGTTCCAGGGCTTGTACGTCAAGCGCAGCACATGGCCTTGCTCGGAGCGAATCTCGTACGGCAGGGCCATCAACGAGTCACCGTGACCTTGATGGCGAAGCAGCTCGACCTGGCCGTTTTTATGCACCACGCGGTACTCATCGTTGCGTTCAATAAAAAACTTGAACGACTCGATCTTTTGCTCGGGCATCGTCGCTGCGTCGCCGTCGCGCTCAACCTTGTAGGTTTCGCCGCTGGCCAGCGACAGCACTCGTCTCGTCGGGTTGTACTGGGTCAGGGGCAAGTCCCAACCGGTGCCGTAGCCGCAGTCCTGATCATTGATGGGGCTGAAGTTGAGCGATAGCCCCAGCGGCGGGCCGCAGAGTAGATTGCCGTTGACCTCAGGGAGGCTGACTGACACCGTATACAGCCCGGTCCGGGGGTCGACGCCGCTCTTTACGAAACTGCCAGCGTTGAAGGCATTGGAGGAAACGGTGTTGTTGGTTGTCATGGCAAGGGGCCTAGTCTGAAATGCGGATGTTGACGCACGAGAACACTTGATCAAGCGGTTTGTTTGCCGGGTTCGTACCTCGTGATGAACTCAATAAACGTACGCCCGGAACCACTACAGGATTAGCGCCGATATCTACTTTGAATAGTTGGTCATAGCTGAATACTTCAGTGGACACGCTATCGCTAGTCGTTTTTAAATCGAACCGATAAGTAAAGGCAGTGTTTGTAGCGCAGTCATTAGTCGGATTCTGAACGCCTGACACATGAAAGCTTCTGATTTGGACGGTAATGGCAGACTTCGCATTGACAAAGCTGAAGCCCGTGACCCAACCGAAGTGGCAATTTTCCACGTCACTGCCGAATTTGGGGCGCCCGACGGTCGTTGCCGTGGCCAGATCGATAGCGCAAGTTTTGTCCCCTTCATGAAGTATCAAATGGCCATATTCAACCGCCTTCGGTGGTGCCGCTTGCACCGCAGAAAGCGAGACTGATAGTATGGCGGCAACCGCAACTGTGTATGATATTTTCATATCGGCTACTCACCAGATCTATAGATATGGATGCAGGTCATCTGCTCTATGTAATTGAAACCAGGGCCGGTTGCTGGTGCCCTCAAAACACTCAAGACTCTAAGTCCTGGGACGACTACGCCATCGCCAGGATTAGGGCCGTCGTGCGCTGGTGTAGCGCTTTTTAGGATATCGTTAATCAAAAGTGGCTCCGTAGTGCTCAGCGAATTGGTTGTTTTAAGCTCAATTTTAAAAGTGTATTCATTCGGATCGCTGTCGTAGCACTTGCCTCCGGAAAATCTCAACGTCAATGCCGAGGGGGCACCAGTCAAACTTATGAATAGAGGCCGTTTTATGTTGCATGCAGCGGCGATTATGCCGTCTTTGCCATACGTCAATACGTCATTGTTAAGAGGGATGGTGCAATCGATCGGCTGCTCACTACCCTCGTATTTTTCCAGTGTCAGTGTTCCGGTAGGGATGTCGCTTGGCTGATCGGCGGGCCGCAAGCCATTGCGGTCACTTGTGTGGTTGATAGACATATAAAACCTCGCGGTCAAGGAAGTGTAGAGGGGCTTATGAAAAGACACTCGACATCTTTGGACGGATCGGATCCGTCGAAATCCGAGTGAGTCACTCGCACGCCAGGCACAACAACATCATCTTCAGGTGCCACTGTCTTGATTGTCTCCAGCGTGAACTGGCTCGTCGTCAAATTTTGCCCCGCAGTTTTGATGGTGATGTTCTTTGGATAAGCGACGACGCTGCTGTATCTGCATTGATCCTTGTAGGCTGAATTCTGCACGAAGCTGATCGTTATCGCGGATGCCGCATGCTCGAGCCACATTTTACCGACCCAGCCAAAACCACAACTTTGCTCATTACCCCTCATCATGAATTTTCTAGCGGTGGCCAAGTCGATTTTGCAGACTTTATCCGAACCGGTATCTTCAATAACCAAGTACCCGTAAGAGCCGGGATTGGGTGCTGCAGTGACGGCAGTGGTGCGCGCGCCTAATCCTATGATCACTAGGCATAACAGCCCAGCGTTGATTGCGCGTGATGAGCGCGCCCATGCATTGATATCTATCATGATAAAACCTTTTAAAGAGGACCAAAGTGCAAGTCGATCCTGCACAGTCAAGTCTCAAGGTAGCACCCGAAGACGCCTGAGAAACCTATCAGTTCTGTGAGTATCGCCAGCCGAAAATGCCCCTGACAATAGTCCCCAGCGATGATTCGGCCCACCCTGCAAGTAGGGGTGGGCATTTCCTGAAGGACTCAAAAATGTCACTCAATTCACCGGCCCCACACATCCCCTATATCGACCCCTATGGTGTTCTAAGCCTTGAAGAACTGGGCGGGCGGCCACTGTTCATCACTCTGCAAACGGAGAACTTCCCGTTGCGAGAGTGGATCCACCCGATCTGGAGGGCCACCAAGGCCAACGGCGAGTCAGCCGACATCGTAATCCCGCCACTCTACATCGACAGCGCTGATGCCCTTTTGCTGTTGGTTACAATCGTCGGCTCCACGGTCGAGAGTCTCGACCAGGGCCATGCGGTGATGTCCTACAGCATTCAACCTCGCGAGGATTACCAGGAAGGGTATGCAGAAACCCGTACCTGGTGCCTGGTGGGTACGCGAAACTTCCCAGGCGCCGGCATCAATGTGCCGGTGATCAAGGAGGCACACGACTCCAGATTCGTCCGTGCAGACATCCCCGACAACGGCGCATCGGTCGCCCTCGCGCCTTGGCAGGCAATGCAGATCGGCGACCAGGTCACCCTTAGGTGGCGCGGGTTTGACATCAACGGTACGGAGTATGGTTTTGACGCCGCATGGCAGGTTGCTGCGGCTGACCTCGATCAACCACTGGCAATGAGCATCCCCAAACAGGAGTTCAATTTCATCAGCGGCGGGCGGGGCGAGCTCAGTTACTTGGTCGATTACGTCGGCGGTGGCACAACCACCGTTTCTCCGGTGCAGCATTTTCAGATCGTCGCAGCACCAGCGTCGCGGCTGCCGCCGCTGAGCGTCGTCGAGCAGGTGGGTTCTACGCTCGATCCGTCGCTGCTGCCGGATACGCTGACTTTTCGCATCGCGCCCTATGCCGATGTGCGTGAAGGCGATGTGCTGGTCATCTACGCGCAGCAGAACACCTCGACGATGGCCGACGACGATGCCGGCGGGTCCTTGCTGGCGGCTGATCTGCCCGTGGCTATTCCGATCACCAGCGTGCGCCTTGACCGCAGCACGGTGGACAGCGGCTTGCTCGAATGCACCGGCCCCAGTGAGTGGTTGTTTGACTATCTCGATAGCCAGATCAGCCTGACCTATCACCTGGCGCGCCCCGGCATGGCGTTGGCGTCCGAACCGTTGACATTGCCGGTCAGGCTGGCAATGGTCCTGCCGCCCCCCATCGTCGAAGGCGCCAGCGGGGCGGGCACTGGCATCGGCGAGTTCAAGGCTGAAACCACCGGCGAAGGCATCAGGGTCTGGATTCCGAGCCTGGCGGTGTACCCGGCCGGCGCGGTCGTGCAGATGCATTGGGAGGGCGCGGGCAGCAACGGCAGCCTGGTGGTGGCAGTACCGACGGGCGACATTCCCCCTGCGTACATGATTGTCCCACATGCCGTGGCGCCCAATCTGGGCAAGACGGTGCGAGTGTTCTATCGCGTCACGCCCAGCACGGGCGTACCGCAGGACTCGGAAGTGTTCAGCCTCAAGGTGCTCCCGGTTCCGGAACGGTTCTACCCTGCGGTGCAATGTGAGGAAGCCGATGCGGCCACTCGCACGCTGAGCTTGCGCAATCTTGGAACCGCTGGATGTGCCCTGAGGATTGCGCGTTGGGTATTGATGGCGGTCGGCCAAAGAGTCGACCTGCAAGTGACCGGAACGCTAAGAAGTTCAGGGCTTGCCATTACCAAGGACATGTTGACGGACTCCGAGATAACTACTGCCGATATGACGTACGGGGTCGCGGAGGGGCTTTTAAAAAGTTGGCTTGAACAGCTGCAACTCAATAGTCCATTGACCTTCACCTTCAAAGTGACGGCGGATGAAGGTTTGACTTATGTAACTTTCCCGCGGCTGTACCTGACACTAGTGGCGTAGTTTAAAAATTTAAGCTTCGCATCGTATGTGATTGCTATCAGAGGATAGAGAGATGAGCAATGAGATCATGGGCAATACCAAGGCAGAACTCCTGGAATGGATGGAGGGGGGCAACAAGACGTTCGGCTGGGGCGCGTTGATTGCGATGGATCGATCAACAGTCAATAACGCGTTTCGCGAGCAGTACATCGCGAGCTTCAACAGCAATTCCTATATGCCCACCATCAGCGCCCAGGCGCCTATAGTAGGGCGCACCTGCATAATGTTCGATCAGTGCGTGCTCAGTGCGCCAGTGGTGTCGTTTCTGGATGCCAGCATCATTAAAGATACGCCTGTTGCCAATCTGACAATGGAAGTAATGGGGGGGCGGCAAATGTCCCTCGAATATACTGGCGACTATGAAGCCCGATGCACTGAGCTTATTCACGTCAATGCGCTGAATCCGACCATTCTGTCGATACAGGCCAACCTGGAAAAACTTGCAACACCTGGCGCGGTAGGTGCTGTGGTCGTCGATCTTAAAGAAGGCCTCAGATACGACGTGTCGTCCACTGACAGTGCCTTGGCAAGCCAACTCACTGGAGCCGCATTCAAGACACAGTTCGAAGCGTGGTCGGATGCTCAGCGGATTTGGAAGATCAACGAGCTCGTCGGTAACGAAGGGGGGCTGTCTGTCGAGGATTTCGAGATCCGCAGTCAAAAGGCGCCAGGATCCGCTTCACGGGCTGCTGAAAACTATGGAGATGGAGCCGTTGTCATTTTTGTTCAGACGGTGGGGACGCCAAGAGGCCAGTATCCCAGCGAGGAAATAGCCCTGAGGTACTTGGTCCCGAATGATGACCAGAATAAATATACAGTGACGACGGTCGTGAGCAAAATTGCTACTCTTGTAGCGGCCAGCCAGGACCTATTTTATGCAGAGCCGGGATATGTGCCTCTAGGATTCTATATTATCCCTCCCGAACTATACGAGGAGACGGTGACCTTTTATACTGGAGCGGTCCAGCGGGAAGTTAAGAATTGGGGTTTATCTGGCTATGTATGGAGTTATTCGGGTGGCGGCGGTGGTGCCGGGATATGGACGGTCGACGAACGAGTCGTCAAAGCCTCTCTTTCTATGGTCAATGAGGACATAATATTTTCGTTCGACCTCGTGGCCTACCCGGAGAATTTCACCATTCGTAACGCGGAAGGCGTTGTGGATGATCACATCCTTGTGTCGCTTACTGCGAGTAACAAAGCGAAGGTAGGTTTGTCTTTGGATATCAATCGGCAGGCTATTTCGGTCGCCTCGGCGGTGGCATTGCCTGGGACCAGTTCCATTGTGATGGACCCGTACAAAGCACCGCTTCCGAACGATGTTGTAAAAACTACCTTATTGGAATCGCTTAAGGATTCTTGCAGTAGCATCATTAGCAGGTACGGCAACCGCCCCACCAGCATCGCCCTGCTACCCCTGAACAGCCTGCTGTTCCAGCCTCCCTATGCCAATCGTTTGTCGGAGTTGCATATCCCTCACGACATGATCATGTTCGGCCATGTAGCCCCAGGCGCAGCTACGTTCGAAATCAAAACCCCAATGGTCACCATGGGCGCTGGTCGGCAACATCCATTCGAAATTACGGGTAGCAATCCCGGAGTGAGTTGGACGGTTCACAACCTGCCAGGCGAAAGCACCCCCAAAGGCTCGATCGACACCAGCGGCCGCTACACCGCTCCGCCGAAGGAACAGATCAGTGGCGTGCAAATGCGCGTCAAAATATCCGCCACCAAGTCCGGCACCACTTCCTCGGCGCTCGTGACCGTGGTCCGCAAGGAAATCAACATCAACCCACTGGTGCAGTTCGTGGACTATAACAGCAGCTGCGACCTGATTGCCGGCAGTTTGGGTGCGGCCAGGACCTGGCACGTGGATCCGGCCCAGGGCACGCTCCGCGACAGCGATGTACCGGGGCGCAAGACTTTCGTTTCTCCGGCGACGGGCACGCCAGGGGTTACTTTGGAATTGATCCCTATTACCGTGACCTCCGAGGGCGTCACTGAAACCGCTTACGTGGGGTTTATCCACAACTCCCCTGCGATGGTAGTAGTACCTGGCCCCATCGACGTCGCTGCTCGCAGCATCAAGTTAACCGCAACGATGACAGGCCTTGAAGAGCCAGATGCGAAGTGGTCAATACTTGCCGGCTCCGGCACCATCGACGAATTTACCGGTGAGCTCGTCGCCGACGAATTTCCCGTCGAACCTTTCGTGCTCGCGCAGTGCGCGTTCGGTCGCACCCAAAAGGGCTATCTGCTCTTGCCACTGCCGCTTGCGCCTTATCCGAAGAAGCCAGTCACCCCGCCGCCGACCCGCGGGGCAAACTTTCAAACCAGTTTGATATTGAGCTGACTTAAAATTAATCGACAGGTGCACCACCATGGCGACATATACGCAATTACTTAATACCCTGCAAAACGGCTCCTACATTAGTGGCTGGGGTGCCATCGCCGCTTTTGATGGCGCTACTATCGGCCCGATGCTGGGCGATTGTTACGCATCAATGATTCACGGCGGCGGCGCAGTTCGTCCGATTGCCACGCAAGAAGAGATCGTCTATTTAACCGACAACCGACAGGCGTTCGCCACGATTCAAAACTTCGTTGTTGCAGCACCGCAAGTGTCACTGGGCGCCGGATCGCTGCAAAATCCCAAGGTGCTGTTGACCTACGAACTGACCCACGGTTTGTACAGCGAGCGCTCGAAAACACCCGGCAGCCCCGAACAGGTCGTGACCTTTATAAACCTGGTCGCAGGTCGGCGTCACACACTGTCGGTCGAGCTGGACCTGGCTGACGCCATTGGCCGTATCGACGACGAGGGCAGTGCATGGCTGACCCTCGGCGCCGCCAGCAATCCGCTGTGCAGCCTGGGTTCGACCGATGTAGCGAAACGCGCGGTGGGCGAGCGATTGTTCGAACTACTCAGCGCTCGCCTGATCGGGCCGACTGTCCTGGCATTGGGCAGCCTGATGCCCGAGCGGAAATATCTGCGGCCTACTTCTTTCATGCTGCGCCCGCAAGCCGGTCCGGAAGGGACAGCGGGTGCGCTGCTGGTGCTCATCGCCAAGCCGGGGAGCGCGCCGGGCGATATCCCGAGTCAAGCGGTTTTCCCCTACCTGATCCCCGAGGGCCGCGACAGCGCAGGTAAGGCGTATTCGGCGACGCTGCTGGTTGCCCGTGATTACCCCATGTTGCGCGAAGGCGAGGCCGAGCAATTGTTCGGCCAGATACTTTTTCCCGGCAAGGAGTATTTCAAGACCAGCTCGACGCATCAGGAGACCCGCGACATTGTCCTGTTCGGCGGCGTTGCTCCGCCAGCGCAGGCTGCTGCCCGCAAGGCTCGGCGAAACGCGCCGGGCACGACCACCCAGCTGCTGACGCTGAGCGCATCCGCTGCAGCGACGCCTGTGAGCCTGCTTGCCTCATCTTCGATCCCTACGGGCTGGAGCTGGGAATTGCCGCAGCCGGCACTGGGAATCCTACAAGCCGAATCTGGCGCCGCCGGGGCTGTCTATACCCCGCCGGACCGTTTGCCGGAAGGGAAGTCGGTTTTATTGCAGCGCGCCGTTGCCACGAATAGCGGAACGGGTGAGCGTTACGAGGTGTGTTTCGTCCTGCAGGCTTCCTATAATCCTGTGGTGGCGTTCAGCCCCGCACTGCTGGGGGGATTAGCGTTCGGCACCTCTTATAAGGTCAATCATGACTTCTACCTGGATGATTATCGGGAGGAGTGGTCAGTAGTCGGTCGAGGTACGGCGACACCTGTCTCGGGCATTGGCGGTGGTCCTGGTGTGGGCAGCTATCGTTCACCAGCGGCAGTAGCAGGGGGTGCCGACATCGAGTTGCTGGTCTGCGAGATATTCATGGATCGGCCGAGCGGCGACCCCAGACTGATAGGCTACGGCTACGTGATCATGCAACTGGGCGAGACCGTTGCTACTGGGCAATGGACGACCCCGGAGCCCTTCAAATTGCGCGCAAAACAGCCAGGCGCGCCGCTGTACGCCAACGGCCTGCAGCAATTCGAGATAGAGGTCGAGATCGGCACGGGTACGAACCAGCCCGATATTACTGACGCGGAGTTCGCCACCTTGCGTCTGGCGATTGCAGGGGGGGCGGATATCCCGGCTATCCCGCACACTCTTGAGGGCCTGAAGCCCGACGTCAATGGTGTAACCGCGCAATGGGGTTACAAGACCGAGCCTAATGGTTATCAACTGGCAGGCAATACGACCAGCCCGGCGACCCAAAAGCCGGTCGAAGACGCCACCCAGGGTGCTGTCCGTAAGCAGACATTCTTTGTACACACCGTTGCACAGTCGCCGGTTACCTTGGTCGCGCGTATCACCGCAGCGGATGGCACAATCTACTCCTCAAGCAGTAGCAGCAGCGAGCAGGGGCAAGAGACTGTGGTGACGGTGAGTCGGCGCAATCCACCCGCGTGGGCGCAGGAGCCCCAGCGGATTCCCAGAAAGCGCGTAGTCGGGGAATCCCATGACAGGAGCGTACCTGCGGACCCGAACTATACTTCCGAAAACCCGCACTACGGATGGTACTTGCGCACCTGTGACTACTGGATGCCCACGCAGCAGATCAATCTGCAACCGGTGAATATCAAGCGTATACAGATTCATTCTGACGGCCCACTGATCAAGTGGGAAAGTCCGCAGAACAACGAGGACGGGTTTAGCTACGTTGGCTATGCACTGATCACCGGTCAAACCACCCCGACCCTGTTTCAATTCGCGTCCGTACTCTCCAACCCCACGCTGTATTTACCAAAGGTATTCAGCGGCGCGCCCGGACATGCAGAGATCAAGCACGCGTCGTCACCCGGGGCCGGCAAGCTTTTGTTTTCAGTGAATCGCGTGATCGATGTGTTCTACCGACAACGTGAGGTCATCAAGGCCGCGGCTGGCGGCCAGTTCGAATTCGAGCAGTCCAGCATCTTCTCGGTGTGGGATGAATACGGCAATTATTACAAGCTGGAAGTTTCATTCGAGTCGGATAATCGCGACAAACTTCAAATACGTGCGATTTAAGTAACCGCCAGTGCAGTCAGGGCGTTCGCCCTGACGGCCACCTATACTGTCTATCCGAGGTCTTTATAATGGCAGCATCAACTGCAGTGCACTCAAACGCCTTCAATTTTATGAGCTATATACAGAATGGCGTTGATCCGCGTACCGGTCAATACACGTTAGGTATCAACTTGCCGGCATTGCAATCCTATGATCTCAATGGGCCCGAGTTGCCTATTGCGCTGACTTACAATCCGCTCAGCACCCTGGACGGTGGTTATGGCATAGGCTGGGATCTTAAACTTTCCCAGTTCACGGTGCAGAGCCGAATCCTAGCCTTGAGCACTGGCGAAACGTTTCTGGTCACCGGTAACAGCGGGGAGCCGGAACCTGATATCAAGGAGAAAAAACTCGCGTCGTTCCGGTTTTTCCAGGATGACGACGGTACTTACCGCGTCGTGCACAAGTCCGGTCTGGTCGAGTACCTGGAGGTGCAAACAGGCAGCCCCGAGATCGCGCTGCCCAAGTACATCGAGTCGGCTCAAGGCCACCGGCTCACCCTCGACTACGGCGTCCATAACAGTACGCCATTCCTGACAGGAATTCGCGACGACATTTCTCCACTGCTGCAGGTGACGCGTGACGGCAACCTCGTCCACATTGATCAGCGTCCCGGGGCCGGCGAATCGGGCGCCCCTTGGGCTCGCTATACCCTGGAGCTGGGGAACGACAGCGTCAGGCGCATCCTGCTGCCTAGCGAACCGGCGGCGTCCTGGCGTTTCGAGTACGAGTCCATTCGCGACGTGCTGTGCTTGACCACGGTACATTCGCCAACCGGTTCGCGGGAGCAGCTGTACTATACGGACGGTGGCCACGCCTTCCCAGGCGGCGGTCGGGCTGGCGGCATGAGCCTGAGTGCGTTCGCCAGTTCGTTGTCATCAAGCGCGTCGCCAAGACTCGAGCAGATCCTCGATGAGCTTTACGGCCCGCGAAGCGTCCCGCCCCAGGCCTTGCCCCGGGTGACTCGCCATGTCACCTATCCCGGCTCGGGCCAACCGAATATCGAAGTGGTCTATACCTATGGTCTGAACGGCGACGCTGATTCGAAGAATTTTCTGGGCTACGGTGCTGCGGGGGTGGTCTACGATCCCAGCGGCCTCGACAACCTCTATCAGGCGATCGAACCTTACCAGTACGGTTCGACTGAAGCATTGATGGTCGACGGCAAGGCAGTGCGCACCATCGAGCGAACCTTCAACGGCTATCACCTGCTGGTCGGCGAGAAGACCACGCAAAACGACTGCGCCAAGAACGTACTCACTGTCTATCCGCTCGACGCGAGTCTGCCGTTCGATCAGCAGGCGCCACAGTGCCAACTGCCTGCGGAGGTGGCGACGACCTGGACGCATAGTGTTCAGGGAAGCAGCCGAACCGAGCGTGAATTCAGTACCTACGATGACTCCGGCAACATTGTTCGCAGCGTCGCGAGCACCGGAGTCGAGGAATTGACTACATGGTATCCGGCGGCAGGTGGCGATGGCTGCCCGGCGGATCCATGGGGATTGGTGCGCTACGTTCAGTCCACCACGGTAAAACCCGCCGCCTCCGCCTATACCGACGTACCGGTCTTGACCACGCGCTATCGCTATGAGCTCAAGACGCCGTTGCAGGCGGCGCGCACGTCATGGGTGGCGCCGGTCAGTGAAACACTGCTCGAGGGCCCGGCAACTGCCATGGTTGAACTGCAGAACAGCGCGACCACGTACATCGACAAGCCAGGCAGCGCAACGGAGCATGGCCGAGTCGCATCGGTGACCACGACCTTCATCCACACGGACAAGGCCACGGCCGAGGTAAAACGCTCAACCTCGGTGACCCGCTACGCGTACGCGATCCTTGCCGCCGAGGCGAAAAGCCGAAAAGGCATCGCGGTACAGGCGACTACCGAGCCTAGCCTGCAAACCACCGAGACGCTGACCACCCATGACAATCTGACCAAGTCGGTCACGCGCCTCGAATCGCTCCTCACCGGCAACACCCTGCTGGATCGCGACGATAACAACGTCGAAATCCGCACCGCCTATAATGCCCTCGATCAGGTAGTCGCCGAGACTGCGGCCCCGGGCACTGCGCAGGAGGCTACTCGTGTCTACACCTATACGTTGGTCAATGAGGTTGGCGGCATCGCCGAGCAGAGGGTAACGGACGTCAAGGGTGTGCAGACACGCACCACTTTCGACGGTCTGAACCGGGCGATCTTCGAGGCGCGTCAGCAAGAGCCTGGATCGGCGCGCGCTGGCGAGTTCGTCCAGACCTATGCGGCGTCCTACGATGCCTACGGCCAGCTGACCTCAGAAACCGAGTACGACTGGCGCCTGGGCGATGCACCGGCATTGCCGGGCGTCAAGTTCGACAAGCAGCAGTTCGATTGGCTGGCCGATGAAGGCCTGGCGCTGACCACGACGTTCACTTACGACGATTGGGGCCAGCAATGTTCGGCCACAGGACCGGACGGGGTGGTGGAGCACGAGGAAACCAACCCTACGTCGCTGGTCACTACCGCGTGGCGCGAGGGCATGGGCAAGACCCTGACCACCAATAACCTGTTCGAAAAACCCGAGCGCGTCGAACGTCGCACCCTTTCCGACGTGCGCTACAGCGTCGAAACATCGAGCTACGACGGCTTGGGCAGGGTGCGCGAGGAGTCGGATGCACGCAGTTCCAAAACGACTTATCAATACGACGTATTCGACCGTTTGACCGTGCAGGTATTGCCTGGCCAAGCCCGTGTGGTGCGCGATTATGTCGATCACAACAGCGAAGACCTGCCCGTCAGGATTGCAGTGGGCGCGAAAGAACTGGGCACCCAGACCTTCGACGGGCTGTCGCGCATGATTGGCTCGGTCACCGGCAATCGCCCGCGCACCTATGCCTACAGCGGCAGCCAGACTCAACCGGCCTACGTCCACACTGCCGCAGGGGCGACGATCGAGTATGACTACCTCCCGCATCTCAGTGACGAGCCAGTAGCCCGCCGCATCGCGGGTGAAACTCTCGGCGCGCGCTATGAGCTGGATCCGCACAATGCCAGGATGCTCAGTGGCAGTGAATCGGCGCATAGCATGACGCGGGAATATTTCAGTACCGGCGAACTGAAAACCGAACAGCGCACTGATGCCGGCGAGACCTACGGCATGAGTTACGTCTACAGTTTGCGCGGGCGTCTGCTCAGCTACACCGATGTGCTCGGCAACACCCAGACTCACACCTATGATCTGGCCGGCAGGCTGATCGGTACGGAGTTGGGGAGCACCAAGGCACTGCTGACCTATAACAGTGTCGGCCTGAACGCCACCATTAATACCGCGGACAGTGCCATTGATCAGCAGGTCAATGTCAGCCTGACCTACGATGATTTTGGTCGGGAAATCACGCGTGAGTTCGATCTGGGTGCCGGTCAGCTACAAACCCTCGAACAGCGTTACACGGTGCTGGACCAGATGTCCCACCGCACGCTGAGTGAAGCGAGTGGCAATTTGCGCGATGAAGCGTTCGAGTATGACGCGCGTGGACGCTTGACCGCCTACTTTGCCGAGGGTCCTGAAGCGCCCTACGACCCCGCCGGCAAGCAGATTGTCGAACAATTCTTCCGTTGCGATGACATCGATAACCACCTGACAGTGCTTACCGGTTTTGTCGGTGGCGAGAACATCGCGAATTATTCCTACAGTGCAGAGGATCCAGCCCAGTTGGTCCAAATCGTCAACAATCATCCTGATTATGCCGTTTTCGATATGGTGCTGACCTATGATCAAAATGGCAATCTGAAACAGGACGAAGCGAACCGCAGCCTGACCTACGACCATTTCAGTCGTTTGGTCCAGGTCACTCCGGCTGATGGTAGTGCTGGGGTGGATTACAGTTACGACGCTGTGGACATCCTCCGCTCAGCGGACAACGAGCGGCGTTTTTACCGAGCGGGAGAACTGGCGTGCCTGGTCGAGGGCAGGCAGGGACGCACCATCATGCGGGCTGGCGAAGCACTGTTGGCGGAGCATCAGACGGATGCGCCGAGACCCTCGGCGGCCAAGGCTGGCAAGGCGAAACTGTCGGCAGTCAAGGCCAGCAAAGTGAAAACGTCGGCCAGCGAGGCGGGTAATGCCAAGTAGGGCCAATTCCGAGTAGCGACACCTGAATGAGCGATCTGCGACGGATCGCTCATCTGGTGCTCGATGTCAGCCAGCGGCGTCGAGCCCGTTGATGTAATCCAGCAGTGCACTGTCGTGAACGAGCCCGAGCTTTTCCATGGCATTGCGTTTATGGCGGCTTACGGTTTTTTCGCTGCGGGAGGTGAGCACGGCTATTTCGCGACCGGACAAGCCGTTGGCCATCATGCGCAATACTTCCAGTTCGCGAGCCGACAGCGGGTCGTTGGGCTGTTCAAGCTTGAGCAGGTAACTGGGGCTGATGTAATGCCGCTTCATCCCCGCCATACGCGTGGCGCGGGGCAGCTCGGTCAGGTTCTCGTTCTTGTTGTACAAGCCCATTACACCCATGCGTAGCAATGCCCGCAAGGTATGCGTACTGCTGAGCATACTCAGCACGACCACCTGCACGTGGGGATACTCCCGGCGTATGCGGCTGATCATCGTCAGGCCATCGGCCAATGCTCCCTTGGGCATGGAAAAATCGGTGATCAACACTTTGCACGGTGTTTCTGCCAGCAGTTCGAACAGACCGGCAACGGTATTAGCTGCGCCGACCACTTCGAAACCTTGACGAGGGTCGGCATTGAGCGTGGCACGGGTGCCCAGCAGGACGACAGGGTGGTCGTCGGCGAGAATGACTTTCAAGTCCAAAATTCAATTACCCGAGCAGATGGACGGCCGCTCCGACTACGGTGCGCCCTATGTACAGGGGCTGAGAAGCCCTAGGCCGAAGGCCTTGATCGCGGCGTGAGCGCGTGTGCTCACGTTCAATTTGCCCATGATGTTGCGGCAATGGAAATTCACGGTGCATTCTTCGCAATGGATAATGTGGCCTATTTCCCAGGAGCTCTTTCCCTGAGCAATCCACATTAGCACTTGTTGCTCGCGACCGGTGAGGTTTATCGGAACTCTGTATTTGGCGTTGTCCGCGTCGGCGGGGGGTGGGGTCAGGGGCTTGCGAGAATTCCGTTGCATGGCAATCACTCCCAAATATTGAAGCAGGTCTTAGATGCCGACCCGCAGAGGCGTTACGAGGTAACGATTCGGTTATATCCTGATTTGCCATGTTTGGAACCTGTAGGAAATGACAGTTTTGCAATTTTAATTCGAGACCTGGAAATTTGATGTAGGCCTAATTACCTGTTTTTGTAGGAAAATTCGACACGCAGTGGACAATGGGACAATCGTCGATATTTCGCGGGTGATGGATATTCCATAAAAACAAATGTTCACCATGGCAGTAGCGGGTTTTATTTTGTTATTTCTAAAATTATTGATGTTTGCATGTTATAAAATTTTCGTTTCCTGCACTGGGCGCAAGCGGATTTACGGCAATACATTCGGTGTTCACGTCGGGCAATGCCAGCGGGATGATAGACGACGTACGCGTGACCTGCGACGAACATTGAGTCAATCCCCCTGACGCTCGGTCGAGCCTTACGGGTGGCCGTCGCATGATCACAGGTGTGCCAGCCTGGCTGGACAGGCACAGGCCCATGACTCTTTATAGTCATCACCGATAGACAAAACCAATCGCCTGCATCGACTTTGCCAATGTGCACGATGGGGCAAAGGCCGTTAGGATACGTTCCATCAGCTTATCAACCCTGAAGGAGAGTCACCTGATGCCTATCATCAATAGCAAAGTAAAACCATTTACCGCAACTGCCTTTCACAACGGCGCTTTCGTAGAGGTTTCGGAAGCTAACCTCAAAGGTAAATGGTCGATCTTTTTCTTCTACCCAGCCGACTTCACCTTCGTCTGCCCGACCGAGCTGACCGACCTGGCTGACAACTACGCCGAATTCCAGAAGCTGAACGTCGAAATCTACGGCGTGTCGACCGACACCCATTTCGCCCACAAAGCCTGGCACGACACTTCGGAAGCCATCGGCAAGGTCCAGTACCCGCTGATCGGTGACCCGACTCACCTGATCTCGCGCAACTTCGACGTGCTGATCGAAGAAGCAGGCCTGGCTGACCGCGGCACCTTCGTGATCAACCCGGAAGGCGAAATCAAGATTGTCGAGCTGAACGACGGTGGTGTTGGCCGTGACGCTTCCGAGCTGCTGCGCAAAGTCAAAGCCGCTCAGTACGTTGCCGCTCACCCGGGCGAAGTCTGCCCAGCCAAGTGGAAAGAAGGCGAAGCCACTCTGGCTCCATCGCTGGACCTGGTTGGCAAGATCTAAATTGCCGACGGTGTTGCGGGCATCTTCCTGATGCCCACATCGCCAGCTCTACGCGTACCTGTGGGAGCGGGCTCTGCCCGCGAAGCTTTTTAGGCCGTTGTGGCCTCGTCGCGGGCAGAGCCCGCTCCCACAGGCGCGGTGCTTTGCCATCAAGTTTGTACCTTTATTATTGAAACCGCATCGACAGGCCTGCTGGTATCAGCGGATCGCTTTTGTGCGCCTTTGTTTTCAAACACTTTCATTTCAGACACCACCAAGGAATCGCCCTCATGTTGGATGCCAACCTCAAAGCGCAGTTGAAGTCGTACCTGGAACGGGTCACCCAACCTATCGAACTCGTCGCCTCGCTCGACGACGGTGCCAAGTCCCAGGAACTGCTGGGCCTGCTGCAGGACATCGACGCGCTGTCGGACAAGATCACCCTGCGCAGCGATGGCCAGGATGCACGCAAGCCGTCATTCTCCATCAACCGCCCGGGTGCGGACATCGGCGTGCGTTTTGCTGGTATCCCCATGGGCCACGAATTCACCTCGCTGGTCCTGGCCCTGCTGCAAGTCGGCGGCCACCCCTCCAAGGCCAGTGAAGAAGTCATCGCGCAGATCAAGGCCCTCGACGGCGAATACCTGTTCGAGACGTACTTCTCGCTGTCGTGCCAGAACTGCCCGGACGTCGTCCAGGCCCTCAACCTGATGGCCGTGCTCAACCCTAAAGTGCGCCACGTGGCCATCGACGGCGCCTTGTTTCAGGACGAAGTCGAACGTCGGCAGATCATGGCGGTACCGAGTCTCTACCTCAACGGCGAGAACTTCGGCCAGGGCCGCATGGGCCTGGAAGAAATCCTCGCCAAGCTCGACACGGGCGCAGGTGCGCGCCAGGCCGAGAAACTCAACGCCAAGGAAGCCTTCGATGTACTGGTCGTCGGCGGCGGCCCTGCGGGCGCGGCAGCAGCGGTGTATGCAGCGCGTAAAGGCATCCGTACCGGCGTTGCGGCCGAGCGTTTCGGCGGCCAAGTGCTGGATACCATGGCGATCGAGAACTTCATCTCGGTCAAGGAAACCGAGGGGCCGAAGCTGGCCATGGCCCTGGAGGAGCACGTCAAGCAATACGAAGTCGACATCATGAATCTGCAGCGCGCCGAGAAGCTGATCCCCGGCGTCGACGGCGGCCTGCATGAAGTGCACTTTGCCAACGGCGCGGTGCTCAAGTCCAAGGCGCTGATCCTCGCCACCGGCGCGCGCTGGCGCGAAATGAACGTGCCGGGCGAGCAGCAGTATCGCAATCGCGGCGTAGCCTACTGCCCGCACTGCGATGGCCCGCTGTTCAAGGGCAA
>Ga0233335_1000113_pt1 | contig 20787 bp, 14 predicted proteins | sample GEONDECOMP222_FD_180695 | JGI IMG/M metagenome (GOLD analysis project Ga0233335, IMG submission 180695) | Leaf litter microbial communities from Shasta-Trinity National Forest, California, United States - GEON-DECOMP-222 | ecosystem: Environmental > Terrestrial > Plant litter > Unclassified... | reverse complement strand
CTATCTCGGTGGTCGATCGATCCTCGACCCGTCGCAGTAGGAACACCCGCCGACACTGTTCGGGCAGTTGCGCGACCACAGCCGCCAACCGGCGCAGTTCGTCGCGCGCCTGTAGCTCGGGCTCGATGTCGTGGCCAGTGTGGAGCACGTCGAGATCGGCGACTAGGCTCAGAGAGACGATCTTTGATCGGCGCGCGTCGTCGATCACAAGATTGCGCGCGATCCCGAAGAGATAAGCTCGCCCGCCTCGGACCGCAGCGAAATCCGGCGTCGTATAGGCGCGGGTAAGCGCTTCAGCGACATGGTCCTCGACCTTACCGGGATCGGCGAGCACGCGCCGCAGGCGCTTCTGAAGCGCCGCCTGATGCGGCAGAATTACAGTAGAAAACCAGCGGTGGCGCAGAGCCATCTGCTCGATCGCGTTTTCCTCCATCGTCGTCCGGTCCCCCGTGTGCGCGCTGGTTATTCCTGTGGGGGCCGGGAATTGCAAGGATCTCGACCAACCCGTTCTCGCCGATCGAAATTTGTTCCGAACGAGTGGCGGAAATGGCGTGGCCGGTCGTCTGGGGCGATAACAACAAGGGGGAAATTGATGAAACGTCGCGACCTCGCCGTCGGCTTGCTGGCGTCTGTCTCGTGCGCAATCGTCGCGGCGCCCAGCCGCGCCGCTACGCAGAACGAGATCGCCTTCCATATCGGCGAACAGCCGGTGCAGACGGCGCTCTCCGCCTTCGCCCGGCAATCCGGAATGCACATCCTATTCCCGTATGACCAGGTGAACGGCATCCGATCGCAGGCAGTGACCGGAAGGATGGCGCCACGCGTCGCGCTCGAGCTGCTTCTCCACGGCACGCCGCTGCACGTGGCAATGGTGCACGGTAATACGGTCGCGCTCAGTGTCGCCAATCCGGTGTTGTTGACTCGCGCTGCCGGGGGGCCGTCGCTCCAGTTCGCCAGCGCCTTCCAGGCGCAGCCCGCAGCGCCCCAACAAGGCCTCCCAGCCGCCGCGGCCGGGAAGGGGCAGGTAACCACCGCCGATGTCGCCGATGATATCTCCCAGCCCGACATCGTCGTCGTCGGCTCGCAGATCCGCGGCTCAAAGGCTACCGAGGCACTGCCGGTAACGGTCATCTCGCGTGCACAGATCGCGGCGACTGGGGCAGTCTCCGGCGACGAGCTGTTCCGCTCAATCCCGCAGATGGGCGGCGTGACCTTCAACAGCGCTTATATCCCCAACAGCAGCAATTCAGCGCGCGGCGATGTCGGCTCGGTTAACCTGCGCGAACTTGGGCCCGGCAATACGCTGGTGCTGCTAAACGGCCGCCGGGTTGTGAACCATCCGGTCAGCCAGGCCGACGAGAATCTGGTGCCGGTGATCTCCTATAACACCAATGCGATCCCGGTGTCCGGGGTCGAGCGGCTAGAAGTGCTGCGCGACGGTGCCGCTGCGATCTACGGCACTGATGCGGTGGCAGGCGTGGTCAATACCGTGTTGCGCGACAATTTTCACGGCGTCAGCCTCAACACACAATATGGCTTCGCTCAGGGCACCAATTTGCGCGAGAGCGCGACCAGTGGCACGATCGGTCACAATTTCGATCGCGGCAACGTGACGCTCTTCGCCAGCTACACCCATCGCGACCCACTCAACGCCCGCGACGAACCCTATACCGCATCGGCCGACAAACGCGGACTCTTCACCGGAACCCGGTTCGCCGGGGCAACATCGCTCGACGGCAGGCTGTCGACCTCGGACTTCGCCAGCCTGTCTACCCCTGCCACCTCGGGCACGTTGCGTAGCGGAACGACCGCGCTCACTAGTTCAGCCGGGCTGTTCCATATCCAGCCGCAGGGCGCGGCCGGATGCGGGTACAATTTCTCCAACGGCACCTGTCTGGCTAGCGGGGCGCTCGCGTCGACCGGCGCCAACCGCGACCTGCGCTACGACGCGCCGGCGGCAAACAATACGACCGTGATGCCCGAGGTCGATCGGATCAACTTGTTCCTGACCGGCCACTACCAGGTCACAGATGGGCTGGAAGTGTTCGGCGAGGCCGGTTATTATCATGCCGTTACCCACAGCTATCAGGCGCCAGCTTACACGCTATCCTCGGTGCTGATCACCGTTCCGTCCTCCAATTACTATAATCCCTTCGGCCCGGTGATATTCGCCAACGGTGCTGCCAATCCAAATCGGATAGCAGGCCTCACCAACGTGCCCGCGGCGGGCCTGCCGGTCACGATCCGCTCCTATCTGTTCTCGGATGCCGGGCCGAGCGAAGTGACCGACACCAACTACCAGTATCGGCTGCTGGGCGGCGTCCGCTTCAACGCGTTCGGATTGAAGTGGGAATCGGCGGCGCTATACTCACGGGCGGGCGTGCTCGATCAGTCGGACGGCGTCAGCGCGACGCTGCTCCAGCGTCAACTCGCGCTGTCGACCCCTGACGCCTATAACCCGTTCAGCGGCGGCAACGTCGCCACCGGCAGTCTAGCCGATACGACCCCGAGCAGCGCTGCAGCGCTAAACGCGATCAAGGTCCGGGTCAGTCGCCGCGACACGTCCAGCCTTGCGCTCGCCGATTTGAAAGGCAGTACCGCCAATCTGTTTGATCTGCCGGGTGGCCCGATTGGCCTGGCGGTGGGCGGCGAGGTCCGGCGCGAGACGCAGCACGACGACCGCGATCCCCGCGTTGACGGCAGCATTGGCTTCACGGACTCGGTCAGCGGCATCCGCTATGCCAGCGACTTGGTGGGTACCAGCCAGACCCCCGATACCGAGGGCCACCGGATCGTCGCCTCTGCTTATGCCGAACTCGCGATTCCGGTGATCTCGCCGGAAATGGGTATCCCACTGGTCCGCCATATTGAACTGCAGGTTGCCGGGCGTTTCGAGCATTACAGCGACATCGGCAGCGTCGCCAAGCCTAAGATCGCAGGCGCATGGGACGTGCTGGATGGGCTGCGGCTGCGTGGGTCTTGGTCGCAAGGGTTCAAGGCGCCCAACCTCGAGCAGATCAACGCCACCGTCGTCTCGCGCAGCAACACCCGGGTAGACTATGTCCGCTGCGAGGCCGATCTGCGCGCCGGCCGTATCACCAGCTTCGCCAATTGCGGCGAAAATTTCAGCACCCTGGCGCAGCGCTCGGGCAATCCCAACCTCAAGCCTGAGACTAGTGACGAATGGTCGGTGGGCGTGGTGCTGGAGCCGCATTTCCTGCCGACGCGCTTCGGTCGGTTAACCGGCACCGTCGACCTCTGGCATATCCGCCAGAAGGGCATCGTTGGCGTGTTCGGCGAGGGCAATGCGTTGATCCTCGACTATCTCGACCGAATCAACGGGACAACCAATCCAAACGTGGTGCGTGCGGCCGCAACGGCGGACGAGGTCGCGGCGTTTGCCGGCACCGGGCTGACACCGGTCGGGCAGGTGCTGTACGTCAAAGATCAGTATATGAACCTGTTACCGCAGACCTCGTCGGGGATTGACTTTGGGCTTAACTGGACGCTGAATGACACCAGCATCGGCAACTTTAGCCTCGACCTGAATGCTGCGCTGTTACGCAAATTCTATCGCGATCCGTCCGCCGAAATCGCGGAATTGCTCACCGCGCGAGCGGCCGGCGTGATCAATGCCGGCACGATTATCACGGGTGGTGGTGACCTGATCCGTCAGGGCGGCCGTCCGCGCTGGCGCGGGTCGGCGGCGCTCACCTGGAGCTACAAGCAGTTGCAGATCGGTGCCTACAGCCAATATACCGGATCGGTCGATGACACCGATCTCGCCGACAGCAGCGGCTATTATCTTGAGAGCAGCCAGATCACCGGCAATCTCTACGTGCAGTTCACGATCCCTGATCCTCGCAAAATGGAGTATCGCCTGCGGCTGGGCGTGCGCAACATCGCCGATACTGCGCCGCCGCTGTCGGCCGCGGGCTATAACGGCCAGCTCTACAATCCCTATGGACGCTATCTTTATGCCAATGCCGGGGTGACTTTCTGATGGGAAAACATTGCATGAGGTGCCTTGCCGCGCTCACGATGGGCGCCAGCCTCGCCCTCACGCCGGTGCTCCACGCGCAGGAGGAGGGCCCGGCACCCACGGCGCCTACCGGCAATAGCGGTGGCGATATCGTTGGCTATCGCCAAATTCACTCGCCGGTTGTTGGGCGCGGTGCGGGCATGGTGTCCAGCCAGAGTGCGATCGCGACCCGGGTTGGTACGGCTATCCTGCTGCAGGGAGGCAATGCCGTCGATGCCGCAGTGGCGACCGCGTTCGCCGAGGCGGTGGCGCTGCCCCGCGCCGGGAATCTGGGAGGCGGCGGTTACATGTTGGTCCACATGGCGGCGAACGCGGGGCGGCCGGCGACCGACGTGGCGATCAACTATTATGGTGTCGCCCCGCACGCGATCACGCCGGATCTGTTGGTGGGCGCCGACGGCAAAATCGATCACGTCAAGGAGATGAGCTTCAGTGGCGTCGCGGTCCCTGGCACCGTTGCGGGCCTCTACGAAGCGCACAAACGGTTCGGAAAGCTGCCCTGGACGGCGGTGATCGATCCCGCGATTGCCCTCGCGCAGGACGGGGTGATCTTGACTGACGGCGAGGCCGAAGCGACCGCCGGCCGCCGCTTTATGCTTGTCCGCGATCCGGGAGCCCGTGCCGCCTTCCTCAAGTCCGACGGCAGCCCTTATCGCTCCGGTGAGCGGTTCCGCCAGCCCGACCTTTCCTGGACACTGCGCCAAATTCGCGATGGCGGCCCCGACGCCTTTTACAAGGGCGCTGTCGCCCGGCGGCTGGTCGCCGGTATCAAGGCGGGGGGCGGGATCATCGACATGGCCGATCTCGCTGCCTTCAGACCAGACGTTTCGGCGCCGATCTGGTCGACCTACCGCGGCTTGCGCATCGCCTATATGCCACCCACTTCCTCCGGCGTGACCCTTGCCGAGGCGATGAACCTCATCGAGCATTATCCGATGAAGAGCTATCGCTGGGGAAGCGTCGACAGTCTGCACGTCCTGTCCGAAGCAATGAAGGTCGCCAATGCCGACCGTCAGTTGGTCGGCGGCGCGCCGCAGTGGAAGACGCCGGCTGCAGGTCTGGCGAGCAAAGCGTTCGCCGACGAACGGGTGAAGCTGATTTCGATGAAGACTTCGCTCGATGGCAAGGTCGTGCCCGACGGCAATCCTTATCCGTTCGAGAGCAAGAACACCACGCACTTGGTCGTCGCTGACGCGGCGGGCAATGCGGTGAGCAATACTTTCACCCTCAGTTCCTCCTACGGTGCGCATGTCGCAGCGCCCGGTACCGGCTTCCTGCTCAACGATTCGCTCGGCAATTTCGCCTGGATCCATCGCAGCGAGCACAACAAGGCGAATTGGCCGGCGGCGGGAAAGCGGCTCGGATCGACGATCACGCCGCTGATTGTCTTCAAGGACGATCGGCCGTGGTTGGTCACCGGCACGCCAGGAGGCGGCTATATCATCGCGACGATGGCGCAGATTCTGGTCAACGTCATTGATTTCGGACTTAACGTCGCCGAGGCTGCCGAGCGCCCGCGGATCAACCAGGGTGGTGGTGATGCGCCGCTGGAGTTGGAAGACGGCTTCTCACCCGATATCGTGCCTTTGCTCGAGGCGCGCGGGCACAAGGTGAAACCGTCGTTGACGATGGGCAGCACCCAGTCGGTCATGATCGACCGCGGCCGTTTCTTGGGCGCGGCCGACAGCCGGCGTCCCGATGCGTTGGCGCTGGGAGCAGAATGAGAATGGTGAACAGGGGCAAGATCTTGGTACGACGGGGCATTCCGACGCTGATGACGTGTGCTGCGCTACTGGTGGCCCAACCGGTTGCCGCCAGGCCTGGAGCCGATCAGGACCGGGCCCGGATCGATGCGGTGCTCGACAAGAACTATCCGGCCCTCGATGCGCTCTACCGCGACATCCACGAGCATCCTGAACTCGCCTTCCAGGAAAGCCGCACTGCGGCGCTGCTCGCGGCGAGGATGCGAGGCTTGGGCTTCACCGTTACCGAGCAGGTGGGCCGCACCGGGCTAGTTGCGATCCTCCGCAACGGTGCAGGGCCGACCGTCCTCGTAAGGACCGAGCTCGATGCGCTGCCGCTCCTCGAAAAGACCGGACTTTCCTATCGTAGCACTGCACAGCAGTCCGTCGACGGCAAGCAGATGCCGGTCGACCATGCCTGTGGCCACGACATTCACATGGCTTGGTGGGTCGGAACCGCCGAGGTGCTGTCGGAGATAAAGGCGCGCTGGCACGGGACATTGATGTTCGTCGCCCAGCCGGCTGAAGAGGTTATAAGCGGCGCCAAGGCGATGCTTGCCGACGGTCTGTTTACGCGGTTCCCCAAGCCCGACTATGCCTTTGCCGCGCACGTCGGCCCGGAGCCGACGGGCACCGTAACGGTCAAACAGGGCGTGATGAGCTCAGCGTCGGACACGGTCGCGATCACCTTTCACGGCCTTGGCGTGCATGGATCGATGCCAGACAAGGGCATCGATCCGATCGTCGAGGGCGCCCGTTTCGTCGAGGACGTGCAGACGGTGATCAGCCGGCAGAAGGACCCGCAGAAGTTCGGCGTGATCACGGTCGGCTCGTTCAACGGCGGTACCGTCGCCAATATCATTCCCGACCATGCCGACCTGCAACTGACGATCCGGTCATTCGACCCGGACGTGCGCGCCCTGCTCAACGATGGTGTTGCCACGACCGCCAAGGCGGTCGCCGACATGGCGCATGCCCCGGCACCGGACGTGCGCCACCTGTTCGGTGCGGCACCGGTGGTGAACGATCCAGCCTTGGCCGCGCGAGCCGCGGCGCTACTGGAGAATCGCCTGGGCGCCGGGAACGTCAAGCTCGTGCCGAGCTATCTGCCGGGCGGGAGCGCGAGCGAGGACTATTCGGAATATGTCGCCGCGGGGGTGCGGCAGTCCGTCTATTTCGGGATCGGCGGATATGAAGCCGCGACGATCGCGCTCTACAAGACCGAGGGAAAACCGTTGCCGGTGAACCACTCGCCTTATTTTGCGCCGGCTCCCGAAGCGTCGATCCGAACCGGGGTCGAAACGCTGACGATAGCCGTATTGATGGTTGCCGAAAGGCCGTAGACGGGCTCCCAAATTTTGGCCTGAGTTCGGCAGCGAAGACGAGGCGGGATCAGTCCCGCCTCGTCCAAGTTTGCGCACATGGCTGGCCGAGCCATCCTCTCATCCGCCGCGGAGCGGATGCAACACGTTCAATATTTTCCGCTGAGCGACACACCCACAATCCGAGGATCGTTATACACCGCGGCCATATAGTTCTCGATCACGCCCTTTAAGTTCTTCTCGTTTGTGATGTTGCGCGCAAACGCGGCGATTTCGTAGCGGCCGTGGCCGCCTGAATAGCCGACTTTCAGACCACCCTCGAAATTGCCGTTCGAGCTGAACTCCTTGGTGCGATAGAGCACGAACTGGGTATAGCCTTGGACATTCCAGTCAGTCGCCACGAACACTTTACCGCCATCATTGATTGGCACGTCGTAACGCGCGGTCAAGTTGACATTGTAAGTCGGAGCGTTGGGCAGCGGCTCGCCGTTAATCTGCGCGAAGGTGTTGGCGCCGACCTTAATCGTCGGATCCTCGACCGTGCAGACTACCACGCCTGCCAGCGCGCAAACCTGCGCATAGACTCGCTTGTCCTTGATTTCGGTGTGCAGCCAGCTCGCGCCCAGGCTGAGCGTCAGGTTGCGCACCGGACGCCAGTCGGCCTGACCCTCCAGGCCATAGCCCACCGCCTTGTCGGCATTGAACAGCACGCCGTTGCCGTTCGAATCGTTGCCGTTGAGTTGGATGTTGCGGACCGTATAATAGAAGCCGCTGGCGTTGAGGCGCAGCGTGTCGCCGAACAGGCTGCTTTTGAAGCCCGCCTCCCACGAGGTGTTGGTCTCCGAGTTTGCGGTGGTGAAGTCCGATCCGAATACTGCCGAGCGGCCTTGAATGGTCGGTCCGCGGAAGCCCTTGGCGACTCGCGCATAAAGGCTCACGTCGGGGGTAACCTGATAGAGCGCGCTGACGTCCCAGCTCGGCTGGGTGTCCGACAGGCGTACATAAGTGCGGCCGGTGTAGGTGACGAGCCCAGCGACGGTGTCGGCGGTCTTGAGCAGGCGCGTCTTCTTGGTGTCGTTGCTCTCGCGGCCGCCGGCGGTGATGGTGAAGCCGGGCAGTACTTCATAGCTCAACTGGCCGAACACGCCCCAGCTGGTGTTGATGTCGCGCAGCCGAACCCAGTTGTTGGGGTTGTTGGTGTTGGAGTTGGTGGTAGATGCAGGCGCCGTCAAGAAATAGCGGCGCTGGTAAAAGTCAGTGGTATCGCGGCTGTCGAAATAAATCGCGCCGAACTGATACTTGAGCTTGGTTTTCCCGTTGCTTGCGAAGCGCAGTTCCTCCGAAAGTTGGTCGAGATCCCGCAGTTGGCCCTGCGACTGGCCGCAATCCGGGCAGGCGGCGGTGCCGGTCGGATTATAGCCGAACTGGCTGGAGCCGCCGTCAGTGTCACCGCGGCTATAGCCCGAGGTCGTCTCGTAGGCGCTGATCGACGTCATGGTCAGCGGACCGAAATCATAGCCGAGGTGAAAGGCGCCGCCATAGGTCTTATAGGCCTGCGGGTTGTTGTGCGCCTCGTCATAGGAAACCGAGGTGCGCGAAGCATCGCTCTGGTTGCTACCCTTTGTCAGCGCGCCACGCAGGAATAGGGTCGAGGTGCCGCTATAGTCACGCGCGTGCGCCGACCACAGCATCGACAGCCGGTCGGTCGGGGTCAGCAGCAGTTGGACGCGCACGTCCTTCTCGTCGAAGCCGCCCATTGCGTCTTTCTTGGCCACGGTGCCGTCGGCGCTAACACCAGAATAGGTGTTGTCGACGTAATTGTCGCGGTGCTGGATCAGCCCGGACACACGGAAAGCCAACTTGTCGGCGACGATCGGGCCTCCGACGCCGGCGTCCATCGTCACCGTGTTATAGGTGCCATAGGATGCAGAGCCCTGCGCCTCGAAATCCTGAGTCGGGCGCGCGGTGTCAAACTTGACGATGCCGGCGGTGGTGTTGCGGCCGAACAGCGAGCCTTGGGGTCCGCGCAGCACTTCGACCTGTTTGACGTCATATACGGGGTTGGACTTCAGAACGACGTGCTCGAGCACAACGTCGTCCTGAATGATCGACACCGGCTGCGAGGCGCCGAGATAGAAATCGATATTGCCGAGACCACGGATGTAGAAACGCGGAAAGATGCGACCAGTGGTGGTTTCCGCATAGAAGCTCGGGACCCGACCCGACAACGATAGTAAGGTATCGTCGCCGCCGCTCTGGAAGGTGCGCAGGTCTGCGCCGCTCAATACGCCGACCGAGATCGGCACGTTCTGTAGATTCTCCGAACGGCGCTCGGCGGTGACGACCACCTCGCCGAGATTGCCGCTGTCAGGCGCGGCGGCGGTGGGCGCTGCGTCGACGGTTTGCGCGGAGGCGGCATTGGCGGTGCCCAGCGCGATCCCTGCGCAGCTGAGCAGAAGGAAAGCGCGGTTGAAGGCGGTCGTAGTCATATCGGTGTCCCCTTGAAGTGAACGGCGGTCGCGGGGACTTTTCCCTTGCACCCGGCCGCCGTCCTCGCGGTCGGGCTAGGGGGCGACGATGGCAGGAAAGTGACAAGGCCGCGCCGCGCAGGAACGAGCGAACGGTTTTCCGCGAGTGTTGCCCGAGGGTGACAGGGCCACATCTGGCCTGCCTTGTTGGTGGTCGGTATGCTGCCACCTGTTGCCGGATCGGCGACAGTTTTTGTTCGACGCCAGTTTGATGGTTCCGTCAGCGCTCGGTCGATCGAGGACCCGCCGACGGTGATCCGATATCCGCCTGGTTCGCGGATTTATCGATTCCGCCTTCCATCGAAGCTGCTGAGCGAAAGGGATTCGAAGTGTATGGTTGCTACGCGCTCCTCGCCGACCCCCAGTTCTATGCGTGTCCAACCGACCAGTCGCCGGCCCGGTCGACCCGGATTATAGCATAGGCCTGTGCGATCTCGGTTCCTGGACGTGATCCGCTATTGCGAACGGTGAACCAGGCCCCGGTCGGTGACAATGTCAGCCTCGAATAGCCGTAGCTCGTGTAAGACAGGCCGTGGCCGAACACGAACAGCGGCATGCGGTGGGTCTGTTCAAACAAGTGATAGCCCGGCCTAGCGGCGTCTGGATAAGCGATGGAAAAGGGCCGCAGCGTCGTCACCTGGGTGCCGCCGAAGGTAATTGGGGAGCCGTCGGATGCGAGCACCGGAACCTTGGGTGGCGTCGAAACGAGGTACAGCGGGCCGGCCTGAGCATGGAGCTATTCGGAGTGCCTTGCTGACGCGATAGACGACACCCTTGATGTTGTTGGCTACGCTGCCTTGCTCGACAACAAGACGTCGATTACCCCGTCCGACGCGACGAGGCACTGCGAGATTTCCACCACACGCATCTATAGCGTTCTCGCGCCGTCGCTTAGCGAGCGCGGAACTGGAAAACCCCATTCGGCATATAGGTCTACAAAGGTTCGAAAGAGGATCTGGAGTGGCTCCGAGCTATCCCCGATACGATGGCTCAGCACGATCGGCGAGCTGGCCGGCTGCGCGATCGGTCTAAACAGCACATCGGGATGTGCGAGTAAGCGCGCTGACGCCGGCACGATGCTGACCCCCATAGCTGCGGACACCATGATCAGCGCGGTCTGCAACTCGCGCACCTCAATTATTTTTGTGAGGGTGATCCCATAGTCGCGAAACAGCGCGAGGATCGCGTCGGCATAGCTCGGGCGTTCCTCGCGGGGATAGATGATCACTGGTAGGTCGCGGAGTGCCGTCAGATCCACGGCGGCGTCGGTCATTGCCAATGGATCGCCCGGCGGAAGCGCGACGAGCATCGTTTCCTCCCGCAGGATCACGCGGTGGATTGCGGGGTCTTCGACGCGGGTGCGACCCAGTCCGGCATCGATGCGCCCGTCTTTAAGGGCGGCGACTTGTTCGAGACTGGTTAACTCGTTGAGGCTGAGATCAACCTCCGGCGCGAGCATTTTGAATCGCCGGATCACCTGGGGCAGCCGCGCGTGAAATCCGGACGGGACCAATCCGATAACGAAGCGGGGGCGCCCGGCGAGGACAAATTGCTGAATCGTCGCCTCCATGTGATCGATCCGCTGCAGCACCTGTAGCGCCTGATCGTAGAAGAGCCGTCCGGCCGGCGTGAGTGCCAACGGGCGCGCGGTCCGATCGAACAGGTGACTCCCGATCTCTTCCTCAATCTCCTGAATGCGCCGACTGAGCGGGGGTTGCGCCATGTTCAGTCGCACAGCGGCCTTTGTGAAACTGCGCTCGCTCGCCACGGCGACGAAATAGCGAAGGCGTTTCCGGTCGATCAATTGGCCATCCGATCCGAGATTTAAAGATGGGTGAGTGAATAAGTCGCGGCTCACAGCGGCCCTCCATACCAGTACGGTATGAAGTGGATCAACTTGGTGCTTTTCCTCTCGATCCGACAAGTCTAGCGAAGGCCATTATTTCAGATGGCGCAAAGCGCGGCTGTCTGCCTTTGCGGGAAATCCGAGGAAAAACAATGATCATTGCCTCTCAATGTGCGGAGCCGCCGACTGGCGATACCAACCTATCCGGTATATTTCTTGGAGGTGGCTGGACAAAAGGCGCCCTGCACGCATCGATCCCGCGAAGCCACGACGAAAGCGAGAGTGATAAAACGACTAAGCCGGTCCTCCGACAGTGACGGGCCCGACGACATCCGCGACCGTGCTCGGCACGACCAGGAAGACGCAGATCCTTGTCGTCGGCGGCGGAGCCGGGGGCCTCGAACTGGCGACGCGGCTAGGACGCAAATATGGGCGCGCCAAGCACGACATCATCCTGGTCGAGCGCAACCGGACGCATATCTGGAAGCCCTTGCTGCACGAAGTCGCAACCGGCGCGCTCGACGCCAATCTTGATGAGGTGGGATATCGCAGCCACTGCCATCGTTGGGGCTATCGCTTCTTCAACGGCACGCTGGAATCGGTCGACACCACGGCGCAGCGGATCGATCTTGCCCCGGTGCTCGATGAACGTGGCGATGAGATCATCGCCCGTCACAGCCTGCGCTACGACTATCTAGTCCTCGGCATCGGCTCGGTCACCAACGACTTTGGCACGCCGGGCGTGGCGGAGAATTGCATCTTCCTTGACGGTCGCGCGCAAGCCGATCGTTTCCGCGAGCGGTTGCTCGACCATTGCCTGCGCGTCTCGCGGGCGATGGTCGCCGACCCGGCTGCCGACGCGCACGTGCGCATCGCGATCGTCGGCGGTGGCGCGACCGGTGTCGAGCTCGCGGCCGAATTGTTCAACGCCGCGCACGCGCTTGGTTATTATGGTCTGGAGGTATTCGACGAGAGCAGGCTTGAGGTCACGTTGATCGAGGCCGGACCGCGAATCCTACCAGCGCTTCCGGAGAAGCTCGCCGCCGCAGCCCATGCCGAGTTGGAAAAGCTCGGCGTGCGCGTGTTGACTGGCGCCCAGGTGACCGAGGCCACCCCGGACGCGATCCTTACGAAATCGGGGGAGCGTATCGCGGCGGATTTGCGCGTCTGGGCTGCGGGCGTGAAGGGCGCGCCGCTTGCGGGCGAGGCGCCGGGGTTGGAGCGCAACCGTGCCGGCCAGTTCGTGGTCGGCCCTACGCTGCAAACCTCCGATCCGCGCGTCTTTGCAATCGGCGATTGCGCGTCTTTCACGCCGGCGGGCGCCGAGCGCCCGGTGCCGCCGCGCGCTCAAGCGGCGCACCAGATGGCGTACACCGTCTTCCTCAATCTGGTTCGGATTCAGTCTCGCAAGCCTTTGAAATCCTTTGTTTACAAAGATCATGGGTCGCTGGTTTCCCTCAGCCGTTTTTCGACGGTCGGCAGCTTGATGGGCAATTTGGTCGGCGGGCGGCTTGCAGTGGAAGGGCGGTTGGCGCGGTTCGTCTACCAATCGCTGTATCGTATGCACCTGATCGCCATCCACGGGTGGATCAAGGGACTGGCATTGGTGGCGATTGGCCGCGTAAACGCGATCGTGCGTCCACGCCTGAAACTGCACTAAGCCTGCAGCCCGGCCCCGGAAAACCGGTACACGGCGGGCCGGCGTCGGGCGGCCGCTATGGGCCTGTCGCTGGCGACCAACCGGCGACGTGAAGTTGGGTCGCCCGGTTGATCAACGTTATCAGGTAGTAAGCACGGCTTTGACCGTCTCGATCATCGGGGTGGTCTGGCGGCCGATCAGCGCGCCGAGCGTACCTCCTGCGTCGAACAGCGCGCCGCTGGCGGCGTTTGCACTGCTGTTTGCCAGCATGGTGGCCAGCGGCGCGGGCAGGCCGATCTCTGCCAATGCATCGCGATATGCTTGCTCGGGCATGTCGACATAGGCGACTGATTTGCCACTCACTTGGGCGAGGGCGGCGGCATAGTCGGCAAGCGTGAAGGCGTCGTCGCCGGCAAGCTCATAGATAGCGCTTGTCGCGATCTTGCCTGCGAGAACCGCAGCTGCGCCGGCGGCATAATCGGCGCGGGTCGCGCTCGAAATGCATCCGTCGCCCGTACTGCCGATTACGGCGCCATGTGCGATCTCCGTCGCAGCGCTTAGGGTGTAATTCTCTGTATACCAGCCGTTGCGGAGCAAGGCGTATGCTAGGCCGCTTTCTCGGATCGCGGCTTCGGTCGCGCGATGCTCTGTGGCGAGGTCGAGCGGGCTGCTGTCCGCATGAAGAATGCTGGTATAGGCAATGAAGCCGACGCCCGCCGTCTTAGCAGCGTTGATGACGGCGCGGTGCTGTGCCTCGCGCCGTCCGAGCTCGTTCGACGAGACCAGCAGCAACCGCCCCACCCCCGCGAGGGCAGGGGAGAGGGTTCCGGGCGCGTTATAGTCGAACGCACGGACGATCACGCCGCGCGCTGCAAGATCGGTGAGCTTGGCGGGATCGCGGACCAGCGCCACGACGCTGCCCGGGGCGACCCGGGTGATGAGGCCCTCGACGACGAGGCGGCCAAGCTGGCCCGATGCTCCGGTGACTGCGTACATGGAATTCTCCGTCGGTGATTGCGGAGAAACAGATAGTTGCCTAACTTACGGTGCGTAAGTACGTACAAGAAGGTAAGTGTGATGTTGAAACGCACATCCGGCCTTTTGGCAGACCGTATCGAGCGCGGCGATGTCTTCGAGCCGAATTGCCCGTCGCGGCAGATCCTCAAGCATGTGACCAGCAGTTGGGGGGTGCTGGTGCTGATCGCGTTGCGGTCGGGCACGCTTCGCTTCAGCGCGCTCCGGCGCAAGGTCAACGGGGTCAGCGAGCGCATGCTGGCCCAGACTCTCCAGCAGCTTGAGGGCGACGGACTGGTCGACCGGCGAAGCTTTCCGGTGGTGCCGCCGCACGTCGAATACACGCTGACCGAACTCGGCCAGGAAGCGGCCCGCCATGTCGAGGCGCTCGCAGATTGGATCGAGCGTCGTCTGCCGGCGCTGATCGAAGGCCGCCCGGCCGGAGGAGCGGACGTTTGCTAAGGCAGTTTCCCGCGTGTCGTTCAGTCAGCAAGCTTTGCTCGCTCCTGATTTCGATCGCGGGTCGAGAGCGGCACGAACCCGTCTTGGCCATCTGTGAAGCGAGCGATGATCGCCTGCCCCGTGTCGGAGAGCGCGAGCGCGAGATATTCCTTGATGAATGGGGCGATCGGCTTGCCAGGCGCTTGATCTATATAAAAGGTCACGAACGAGGATAAGGGATAGGCTCCCGCCGCGACGATCGCTTTGTCCGGCAAGACGAAGGGTCGCCCGCTATCGCCGGCCAGGGGCACGATCCGAGCCGCGTTCGATCCCTTGGCTGAATCGAGCCATCCGATGAGGCCGATGCCATATGGGTCGGCCGCAACGGCGCGGACGACCGCGGCATAATCGGGCAGCGGCTCGTAATGCGCGGTGAAGGGCATGCCGCCAAGTCGGGCGAGTCGCATTGAGGTGGCAAAGGCGCCGTCGTCGCGCAGCCCGTAAACGTGGATACGGCGCGTCGCCCATTCTCCTTTCAGCCCTAGCTGCGACCACAGGTTGATATCGCCTTGCGGCGATCCAGAAGTGAGGATCTGCGTCAATTGGGTCATCGTCAGGCCGGGAAGGGGGTTGCTGTGGTTCACATAGATCGACGGCGGCGTTTTCCCTCCGGCACGCGGACCGTAGCCGGCATAAGCGATGCGGACTGCGGTCGGATCATAATGGTGCACGGTGTGGAACGCCCCGTTATCACCGCGCCAGAGTTCGCGGCCCATCAGCGCGATCGGCGTTGCTCCTGCGGTCAGCGCGGGCATGGCGGTGGACGACCCCTTAAGCATCGGCGCGAAGTGGAAACCCGAATGTGTCTCCTCGAACTTTCGGTCGAGCGCGTCGATCATCATCGCCATGTCTTCATTGCCGTGAAGTGCGATACGGCCGTCGGGTAGGACGTAGCTCGCTCCGGTGGGGAAGGCGACCTCATGGGGGGTGTATTCCTGCGCCGAAACCGCGGTGGTGAGGAGGGTGGCAAGCAGTATGGCAAATACGGCGGGCATCCGGGTCATTGATTGAGCTTTGCGCGTTCGACGGCCGCCTCGGCGGCGGTCAGGGGAATATAGCCATTGGGTTGAGCGGCGAGCATCGCCTGGCCCTCGCGGGACAATAGCAGCCGCAGATATTCCTTGGCGACCGGATCGATCGGCGCGCCAGGCGGCCGACGTAGGTAGAAGTAAAGATAACGGCCGTAAGGATAGGCATCCGCCTGCACTTGGGCGGCGGTGCCGGTGACGAATGGCCCGCCTGCTCGGGTTGCGACGGCGACCTGCTTGATATGCTTGGTCTCGCGCCCGATCGCGGCGACAGCGATCCCGCCGGGTTCATTCTCCAGCCGGGTGAGGATCTCGTCGGTTGAACCATATTCCTCATAGGCGGCGCTATAGCTGCGCCCGGCCAGCTGGTTGGACTGCATCCAGATACCGAAGCCGGTATATTCGGGGGTGCCGATCGGATGGATCAGGCGCTCGGCCCACGCGCCTTTCAGTCCCAACTGCCCCCAGCGCGAATAATCGCCGTGGGCATTGCCGACCGAGATCATTTGCGAAACCTGCTCGGTGGTGAGCCGCTCGAGCGGATTGTCGCGGTTCACATAGACCGCGAGCGACGTGGCGAGATGCTGCGATGTATCATTGGCAGCATGGGCGATGCGGATCTCGATTGGCGCCGTGCCGACGACGCGCTTGAACGCCGCGGTCTCGAGCGGGGTCACCGGTCGCCCAATCGATCCGATCAGCAGCTTGCCGTAGGTCAGCAGCGGCAGCGTGCTGCTCGCGCCGGTGGATTCGTCGACCAGCGTAAGGCCGGGATGGGTCTGTAGGAACAGCGCTGTCGCCCGCTCCAGCAGAAAGCGGGTATGCTCCGCCCCGCCCAGCCGGATCGCGCCCGCTCGGGTGAGATACGGGCTGTCCGTGGGCAACGAGACCGGTACCGGTGCATAGCTCGGCAGAGCAGGATCGGGGACGGACGCCAGATCGGCCTGCGCGCTCGCGCCAGTCAGCAACGAGAGAAACGCCACTACGGCCGATCCCGTCTTGCGCCGAGGGGCTGATCTTGATGTCATGTATATCGGCCTATTCCCAAGAATTCCACCCTGATTATTGATAATGGTTTGCATATGCAATAGTGAGTATCATGCAAAGTCTCCACCTCTTCGAAGACAAATGACAATGGTAGGTCCCGATTCCCTCGATTGCGGGCGCAATCCGTGATCGCGCGAGGATAGTGCTGCTGGCGCTGTCGAGTGTTCCCCCCCCTCTCGCCTCTCCCAGCCATCGCCGCCGGCAAAACGCGTCTCAGAAGATCAAACCGTCGGATACTCGTGATGGGATAGAAGGAGGATGGCTACCGCACCGATCGCATCGCCATCGCATCGCCATCCGTGCCGGCACCCGAATTGCAGAATACTCCGCAGTCGGTGCCGGTGGTGGCGCGTCAGGTGATCGAGGACTACTAGCTGGTGGACCTCACCAGCGTCAGCGGCGATCGTTGGGAGACCTTCACGGTGCGCGGGTTCAAAGGCGCTCTATTGCGGTGGATGCATCGTGCTGACCCGGCCGTGCCGGACTCGGGCGTCTATCCGGTCTGTCCCGTGTCGAGCGGGTCGAAGTGCTGAAAAGGCCTACGTCGCTCTATCCTTCGGTGATCCCGGCGCGCTGATCCGCATCGTCACCAGGCGGTCGCGGATGACGCACGGCGGCCCCGTCTCCGCATAGCCCGGCAGCAACAATTTCTGCCATGGCGCGCGGGACCTGACTGGCTTGGTCCTGTCGCATACGCTCGCCTATTGCCGGATCGGCGCCTATCAGCCGTTTGGCACCTTCCGCGATTTCCCGATCCCCAAAAAGCGGGTTTTGTGGCGCCATCGCTGCTATGAATTCCGGGGAATTCCGGGATCGCGCATCCGCGTGCCGGTCGCTGGCGCCGAGGCGGGTCAGGGTGTGCAGTCCGATCGAGTTCGGCCGGTGGCCCAGAGCGCCACTATCATGCAATATGGTATCACTAACTCTGAACACGGCTTTGCCGGTGCGAAGTCGGTGCAGACCAAGGTCGAGTGCTCCGGTAAGATCATGCTGGCGGGACCATATAACTGACGAGCCTATTGAACGCGTCGCGTCCGCCACATCGACCTGGCTTATCTCAAATGTAACTTGGGACGATCGCGCGTCTCGATCTTTACAGTGCGGAAGCGCTCATCAATCTGTGCCTGACAGGTCTCGAGTGCGGTGCATCGGCCATCTAGCATCGATGCGCCGCAGGACGGACATTTCGCTCTTGTCACCATGGCCGCTTACTATCCCAATTGCATAGGAATTGTGAGATCGTTCGAATTATTATTGGATTAATATAGGTACTTAGTCATATTTTGAAAAGGCCGTGGTTTGGATAAATGGAGTGTATGTGTCAGTGTGGCAGGCGATTTCGCCTTTGAGCCATGGATCGCCGCGCCATTCGGCCGACCCAGCGCCGATCACTTTATCGCGTTCATCCACACCATTCCAAGTCGACTCCGCTGTGGTAAACTCGTCGGCCAATGCCCCGAACGCTATTTGCCCACGCCGCTGGCGCCCGTCGGTAGGAGAGCCGGGCCGCACAGATTGGGATGGATGGAGCGGCCGCTCTCGGTTCGCGCCTTCTGTGTGTTAGGGGCGTTTCGCATCAGGAGGCACTATGGCGATCACGATTACCGACCAAGCTTTTGCGACGATCTGGGCGATCCCTTATTACGAAGACAATTCTTCCGGCGATCGTTTTTCCAGCATCGCCGGCGTGTCGGATGATATGCTCAAGGCCTTGTCATCGGCAGTCGGCAATGTTGCTATTCGTACCACCCAATTAAGGAGGGCGGCCAAGCTCGCTATTGGTCTGGAAACGCTTCTGGAGGCCTATCAGCAGGATCCCGGGGCATTTTCGAGGAATGCCGTATCTACCGCGCGTCCCAGGTCCGACGAGGTCGAAGCTCAAGTGCGCGCAGGCGCCGGTCCCAAGGCGGATACGATAGCAAAAGCCGTGGCCTTCCAGAAAGCCACCGGCCAACCTTGCCCGACCAGGGACGAAATTTCGCACGCCGCCGAATATATGGCGGCGCGATCGTTGATGGAAGATCGCGAGGCACGGCTCATACCCGTGTTGATGCAATGAGCCTTGGACGGTTTCCGTGCCACGCCTTCTGATCACTTGAGCGTCAGTCTCGTGTCTGCCTTCAGCGCCTTTCGAGCGCTGGCCACCTCCTCATCGGAAACCGGCGCTGCGGCATTGCCCCAACTGTTGCGAACATAAGTGACAACCGCGGCGATTTGACGGTCGCTCAACTTCCAGGCGAAGCCCGGCATTGCGGCGGCGGTCGGATTAACCTTGGTTGCTGCGGCCTCGCCGCCGAGCAGCACCGTGCGGATCAGGTTGGTCGCCTGTGGTGCCTGTGTCGCCGGGCCGCCGGCCAAGGTGGTGGCCATGCCGGTGATGCCGGTGCCCGCGCTCGCGTGGCAGGCGGCGCAGTTGACGGCAAATACCTGCCCGCCTGCTTGCATCGATGGATCGTCGACGGCGAGCGGTGTAGGCTTGGCGTGATTCGATCCCGGCTGCGCCTTCAGATAGGTGGCGATGGCGTTGAGATCGACGGCGGTCAGAAATTGCGTGGAGTTCGTCACCGCTTCCGCCATCGGCCCGGCGGCAACGGCATGCGGGTTGGATCCGGTCTGGAGGTAGGCGACGATCTCCGCATTCGACCAGCCGCCCAGGCCGACATGGTTGTTGCCACTCAGCTCGGGCGCATACCAACCCTGTAGCACGCCTCCCTGCAGATAAGTCTTGTCACCACCGAGCAGGTTCTTCGCGCTGTGGCAGGCGGCGCAGTGCCCTGGGCCGTCTACCAGATAGGCTCCCCGGTTCCACGCGGCCGATTGCTTCGGATCGGGCACAAAGCGCGCATCCTTGAAGAACAGCAGGTTCCAGCCGAACATCATCTGGCGAATGTTGAACGGGAAGGGGAGTTTGTTAGCCGAGGTATCGTTGTGCACTGCCGGCAGGGTATCAAGATAGGCTTTCAGCGCGTGGATGTCGGCATCCGACATCTTGGTATAGGCGTTGTACGGCATCGCCGGGTACAGCAAGTGGCCGGCGGTGTTGACTCCCTGGCGCATTGCCCGCGTGAACGCAGCGTCTGTCCAGCCGCCGATGCCGGTCTCGCGGTCCGGGGTAATGTTGCTTGCGACGATCGTGCCGAACGGCGTGTCCAGGCCCAGGCCGCCGGCATAGGGCTTGCCGCCCACCGCGGTATGACAGGCAACGCAGTCGCTGGCGCGAGCGATATAGGCGCCGCGCTGCACCAGTTCAGGGGACGCCGCGAGAGTTGTACCCGGCATCCGGGCGATCGCGGGCGGAGTGATGGACCACAGCACGATCGCGGCCAACAGGATCAGCGCTGCAATCCCCAGGACGACATGACGCAACGTCAGTCGTTTGATCGGCGCGCTCATGCTTCCACCAGCGGGCCGGGAGCCCTCACATATTTCGAGATGATCGCATCCGCCGCCCACAGGGTGAGCGCCGCGACCGTGACGGTCGGATTGTAGCCGCCGTTCTCGGGAAAGGCAGAGGCGCCGGCGACGAATACGTTATGTACATCCCAACTCTGCAGATAGCGGTTGACTGCGCTGGTCTTCGGATCGTCGCCCATCACCGCGCCGCCGGTAGTGTGCGACGACAGATTGTCCATCGGCGAGAAAGATCTGGCAGTCGGTTCGTTGCGGACTACGGTTTTCGCTCCCATCGCATGACCGATCTCGATCGAGCGATCGGCCATGAAGCTGCCAAGCTTTTTGTCATTGTCGTTCCAGTCGAACGTCACCCGCATCAGCGGGCGACCATGGCGATCCTTGTAGACCGGATCGAGATCGAGGAAGACGTCGCGGTGCGGGTGGCTATTGCCTTGGCAATAGATCGAATTGTAATTCTGATATGACTCTTTGTAGGCGGCTTTCCAGGTGCTGCCCCAGCGCGGGGTTCCCGGCGGTACGCCATTGGCTGCCGCGATCGGGCGGCCGCCGGTCGAATGGATCAGCGCGTTCGAGCCGCCGATGAAGTCGACGTCTTTATGGTCGAAATTGTCGCCGTTAAAATCGTCGATCGATTGAGCGAGTGCGCCGGCGCCGATGAACGGGT
>Ga0233335_1000112_pt1 | contig 20981 bp, 18 predicted proteins | sample GEONDECOMP222_FD_180695 | JGI IMG/M metagenome (GOLD analysis project Ga0233335, IMG submission 180695) | Leaf litter microbial communities from Shasta-Trinity National Forest, California, United States - GEON-DECOMP-222 | ecosystem: Environmental > Terrestrial > Plant litter > Unclassified... | reverse complement strand
TAAATAGCGTGTCACTTGAATATCAGCATTGCTTGGCGTCACATCTCCCGACGGATGATTATGCACCGCTATAACGCCTACTGCATTACAATCTAAAGCTGCTTTAACAACTTCCCTAGGATGTATATTCGCCATATTAACCGTACCATAAAAGAGCTCTTGAAATAACAAAAGATGATTGGCACTGTTTAAAAATAAACATGCAAATACCTCCCGCCGATAATCTTTCATCTTAGCAACGACATAACGATAAGTCGCTTGTGTATTTTTAAACACATCATTAACCATGAGTGGTTCTTTAGCAGAGCGTTTCCCGACTTCATTGACAGCCTGTAATTCAATATATTTTGCCAATCCTAATCCTGGTATTTTGCAAAACGCTTCACGATCAGCCACCATGATATTATTCCACGTACAAAACTGAATAAATAATTCATGACTAATATCAAGTGCTGATTGACCTTTACAACCATTACGTATAAAAATAGCCATCAGTTCAGCATCGGACAAACTTGAGGCTCCGTAGGCTAATAATTTTTCTCTAGGGCGCTCTTCACGTGGCCAATGTTTGATTGCCATATTATCTCTCTCTACTCAAATTTATAGAGTCCTTTTTAAAAAATTTAATAAGTCTTCCATACTAAACCACTGACTGCTACCCTTACGAGCTTTATATTCAATTTGATTTCTAGCTAATCCCGATTCACTCATCACGATACGATGCGGGATACCGATCAAATCCATTTCACTAAAAGCAACACCAGGACGAATAGAACGATCATCAAGTAAACTATCAATGCCTAGTGTTTTCAATTGTTGATACAGCCGATCTGCAAATGCTCGAATTGCCGTTGACTGAGCATAGCCAATAGGAATAATAGCAACTTGAAAAGGCGCCATTGCATGAGGCCAGCACATGCCTAATGGATCATGATGTTGCTCAATTGCAGCGGCTACAATGCGAGAAATACCAATGCCATAACAACCCATTTCTACTGCCTGCAGTTCCCCGGTTTGTATTGCTACTTTAGCTTGCATCTGTTGACTATATTTTGTGCCTAGTTGGAAAATATGACCTACTTCAATGCCTCGAGCAGATTTTAGATTTTTTTGAGCAAGTATCATATCTGCATTGTCTGTTAAATCCTTATACATCAGTTCTTGATTGACAGCATAATCACTATTTTCATCATACATAATGACATCTTCACCGACATCGGCTAATAATTGAAATTCATGGGAGGTATGTCCTCCAATACTTCCAACGTCTGCTTTGACTGCTTTTACTTGCAAGCCCAAACGCTTAAAAATATTAATATAAGCATGATACATTGCTTCATACGTCTTTTCTAGTGAAGCTTGATCTGCATGAAAGGAATAAGCATCTTTCATGATAAATTCTCTGGCCCGCATGATCCCAAAGCGAGGCCGAATTTCATCACGAAATTTTGTTTGGATTTGATAGAGAATAATCGGTAATTGCTTATAACTATTGATTTGATTTTTAATTAAGTCTGTAATAACTTCTTCATGCGTAGGGCCTAAACAAAAACTACGTTGATGCCGATCTTGCAAACGCAAAAGCTCAGGTCCATAAGCTTGCCAACGCTCAGTGGATTGCCATAATTCCGCAGGTTGTATCATGGGCATTAAGCATTCTTGCGCCCCTAGCTGATTCATTTCTTCTCTCACGACAGCTTCTACTTTACGTAGCACTCGCATACCTAAAGGTAGCCATGTGTAAATACCTGATGCTACACGCCTAATAAAACCCGCTCTTAACATTAACTGATGGCTGATGATCTCGGCATGAGCAGGTGCTTCTTTCGAAGTGACCCAATATAATTGGCTTGTACGCATAATAAATGATTTAATTTTTCTAAACTTTTATACTGTAATAGTAGTCATCAATTTAATTACCCCAGCAATCAATACGACTCCCTGTACCTTCGTAGAGTTGTTCCCCTAGTTCATTATAACCTAATTGTGTGCAGACTGGGTCTTTGAAAGTCGGTACTGCAATGATGCTATAGTGAGCTGCGTCTGCGCTTTGAATACTTAACTGATAGTAACCGTGCTCTGTTTTTTCAGGCATGTTTAATTTTTGTAGGCTAGCCTCTGTATATCCCATTGGATTTTGTATCGTATATTGCTCCATACGACTGCCTAATTCTAATAAAGCACAACGCCCTTCTAAACGTTTTGCTTTGATCATATACTGAACATACCCTGGATAAGCTAAGCTACTTAATAAGCTCACTATGGATAACACGACTAGTAATTCAAATAAACTGATGCCTTTTTCAGAATCTTTTAGCATGAATAATATTTATTGTCCTAAAATGCTTTGCATGAAATTAGGTCGAATGGAATAATCGACGATTTTACTTCGCTTGAGTATATCGCGAGCCACTGAATGAATGCTACCCAATCCATCAATAAGGCCTAACTTCAAAGCCTCTTTTCCAAGCCATATACGGCCTGAAAATAAAATTTCAGCATTTTGTTCAAGATTTTTCAAACGATCACCGCGGCCCAATTTAATCCCTTCAATGAGTTGCGCATGCCAATCATTTAATAAGCTTTGCATCATTTGACGCGCTTGGCTACTCATAGGAGAATATTGATCTAAGGCTGCTTTATTTTTGCCAGCAGTATACAGTCTTCTTTCGATACCTAATTTCTTAAGAGAACCCACATATCCTGTTTGTGCATAATGCAAGCCAATTCCACCGATAGTACTACTTTCTTCTGCAAAGATTGCATCACACGCTGAAGCAACATAATAACTCGCTCTCGTGCATGCAGTGGCACAAACCGCCAGTATTGATTTATTAGGGTGACGTTGCTTTTGTTCTCGAATCACTTCGTAGACTTGACTTGCAGCCATCAAATGATTACTAACACTATTAATACGCAGGATGACACCTATTGCATGAGGATTACTTAATGCTTTTTCTAGACTCGTAGCAATATTGCTTGCACTTGTCCCTCCCACGGATATTTCCGAAGCTATAATGGGACCTTTAATATCAATTAATCCAATATGCTTTTCATGCATTGGTTGATGAGCTACTGGCTTCCAATAGTTTCTCCATGGAGTCGATAGTCCTTTAATATTACGCAACAATATACTACCTACTGTTACTATCAAAACAAAACTCACTCCTCGCATCAACCATTTCCAACGCTTTCGTGCTAGAACGACTAAAAATAGACTAGCTTTTGCATAAAGCCATAGTCTATGGATCGAGATATAGATTTTTTTTAACATAAATGCCTCTTAGAAATTGAAAGTAGCTTATTAGTATAAAGTTACTTGAAATATAGTGTATTTAAATCATTTCATAAACAAAATACATCGGTTACTAATAGTAATATCTCTATTAAAAAGCTTTTGTAAGGTGATAATACGCTTTTATTATCCTGTATAAGAGTTATTTATTGCCCTAAAAAAGCAGGTAACAACTTACGTAATATATCCATTAAGTTGGGTTTAATAACAAAATCATAATAAACTACGTTTTTTGTTTTCAGCACATCTCGCGTCAGTGAACGGATAGTATGCAGACCATCTATTAAACCCAAAGGTAAAGCTTGTCGTCCCGTCCATATTTGACCTGAAAAAAGTACTTCTTCACTTTCACCTTGCTTCAATGCTTTTAAGCGATGACCCCGACCTGCTTTTACGGCATTAATAAATACAGTATGTACTTCATTGATCATTGATTGCTGCATCTGTAATTCTTCAGTAGAACTTGGTAAAAAAGGATCTAAAAAATTAGAATATTTACCTGCCGTTATTATTCGACGCTCAGCACCTAATTTTTTTAATAAATCTGCCAACCCTAACGATACACCTGCTCCTCTAACGCCAATAGAGCCTATTAAACTAGCGGGATGGGCGTAAATTTCATTACAAGCGGAGGCAATATAATAAGCCCCAGAAGCACATATATTCTCACAAACTGCAATGATAGGAATAGTGGGATGTTGCTCTCGTTGATATTGAATCTCCCTATGAATTGATTGAGTCGTGACCACTTCACCGCCACCACTATCAATACGCAATACGACAGCAGTTACATTGGGATTTGCCAGAGTTCTTTGTAGCCTTGGAATGAAGGTATCGGCTGTATCAACGTCACGCAAATCAAAGCTTGTCCTAATGATACCTTTTAAATCAATGACGGCAATATGCGGTTGATTAAGTGTACCTATATTACGTGATGCCATCATGGGGCGTATCTGAGTCCAGGTATACATGCCTGCAGTGGATAATACCATGAACCAAAAAAGGCGTTTGATCAATCGCCAACGGCGTTGACGTTGTTGGCTTTTCCACAGTTTGAAGACCATTTTTTCTAAAGTTGGATTTTGAGTATTATTTTCGCCCGGCATATTCACCTCTTTGTAAATCATAATCGTTTTTTTAAGTACACTTGCATGAACGCAATAAATATTAAAACAACAGTGTAAGATATCACACGCCACTTCATTAACTTAACAATCATCCGACGTAACTCTGCTCTCACGACTTTCGAAATCATTTTTTCAAAATTTGAGTATTGTCTATTATTATCCTCAGACATAAAGGCTTCTTTACAATCTCTTGAAATGATTATAATGTAGTCGACATGATAGGGTATTTTTTATGTGAGGCATAGTCTATTGATGAGCACTCAACCATTTACTAACAATTTTCAAACTGCTCTTAGTGCTGCTCACGAGTTAGTACAACAATCTTCACATGGTGCTATCGAACCAATCCATGTTCTGAAAGTTTTGATTGCTCAACCGCAAGGCACAGCATCTTTTCTATTTGAAAAAACAAAAACCAATTTAGCGCAACTCAATCAAGCCTTAAATAGCGTTCTTGAGAAATTACCCAAAATCAGTCTCAGCACGGCTAGTAATATTGCACCCTCTAATGCTTTAGAGCGCATTTTACAGTCTGCTTATCAACTAACTCAAGAATACCAAGATGCTTACATTTCAAGTGAAATTTTTATACAAGCAGCACTTATCTCACAAGACACGATCGGGCATTTATTACGTCAAGCAGGTCTCAAGCTACCTGAACTTAAAATAGCTATTAATGAATTAAGAGAGGGAAAATTAGTGCAAACGCCAGAGGTAGAAAATCAATATCAAGCATTAAAAAAATATACTATTAATTTGACTGAACTCGCTGTGCAAGGCAAATTAGATCCGGTCATTGGTCGAGATGCAGTTATTAGGAGAACGACTCAAGTATTACAGCGCCGCACTAAAAATAACCCTGTTTTACTAGGACCCCCCGGTGTTGGAAAAACAGCTATTGTTGAAGGTTTAGCGCAACGTATTGTCAATCGTGAAGTGCCTGAGGCTATGCAAAGTAAGCAATTATTGTCACTTGATATGGCCGCCTTAATTGCAGGCGCTAAATATCGCGGAGAATTTGAAGAACGATTAAAAAGTGTGTTACAAGCTATTGAGAAAAACCCTAATCGTTACATCCTGTTTATTGATGAGTTACACACTATCGTAGGCGCTGGACAAACAGAAGGTGCGATGGATGCAGGTAATATGTTAAAACCAGCCTTAGCAAGAGGTCTCCTGCATTGTATCGGGGCAACTACCCTAAATGAATATCGACTGCATATTGAAAAAGATGCTGCTTTAGAACGTCGCTTTCAAAATGTCTTAGTCGATGAACCCAATATAGAAGGTACGATTGCGATTTTAAGAGGACTCAAGCAGCGTTATGAAATACATCATGGCGTACAAATTACCGATAGCGCTATTATTAATGCTGTTAGCTTATCAAATCGTTATATCAGTGACCGCTATTTGCCTGATAAAGCCATTGATTTACTTGATGAGGCGGCAAGTCTTATTCGAATTGAAATAGATTCCAAGCCTGAAGAGCTCGATACTTTAGATAGACGACTCATTCAAATGAAAATTGAAGTAGAAGCGCTCAAAAAAGAAATAGACGCAGTAGCTACTGCTCGACGAGTAAAACTCGAACAAGAGATTAAATCGTTAGAATCACAATATAAACAATTAGAAGAAATTTGGGAAAAAGAAAAAGCAATCTTACAAGGTGAGCAAATTATCCAAACTGCACTTGAACAAGCGCAATTTGAATTAGAAAAAGCGACAAGAGAAAGCGACTTTGCACGTATGTCTGAATTACAATATGGCCGTATTCCTGAATTAGAAAAAAAATTACAAATTGCACACAATACAGAAAATGATCAAACAAAATTTGAGTTAGTTCGTAATAAGGTCACTGATAAAGAAATTGCACAAGTTGTTTCGCAATGGACAGGTATCCCAGTGGCTAATATGATGCAAAGCGAACGAGAAAAACTATTACACATTGAAGAAGAACTACACAAGAGAGTGATTGGTCAAGAAGAAGCGATACGCGTCATCGCCAATGCTATTCGCCGTTCTAGAGCTAATTTAGCTGATCCGAAACGCCCTATTGGTTCATTTATTTTTTCGGGTCCTACAGGGGTTGGAAAAACTGAACTGTGCCGTACCTTGTCTGCTTTTTTATTTAATACAGAAGATGCAATGGTCAGATTAGATATGTCAGAATACATGGAAAAACATTCTGTCTTGCGTCTTATTGGTGCGCCTCCTAGCTATGTGGGATATGAACAGGGGGGGTATTTGACAGAAAAAATTCGGCGCAGACCTTATTCAGTAATTTTATTCGATGAAATTGAAAAAGCGCATCCTGAGGTCTTAAATATCTTATTGCAAGTATTAGATGATGGACGCTTAACCGATGGACAAGGTCGAACTGTTGATTTTCGTAATACCATCATTGCGATGACTTCTAATTTAGGATCTGAATTGATTCAAGGGTTAAGCCTACAAGAAGATTATGAAACTTTACAATTGACAATCGTGAATATGATTGCCAAACATTTTCGCCCAGAATTTGTCAATCGTATTGATGAAATTGTCATCTTCCACTCTTTAGAGAAAACTGACTTGCGTAAAATTGTAGATATTCAAATTGTACAACTTAATCACAGACTAAAAGAAAGTGCTTTAGAACTTGTTTTAAGTGATAGTGCCCTTGATTACCTAGCATCCCAAGGATTTGATCGCGAGTATGGTGCACGCCCTCTTAGACGCATCATTCAACAAAAGATACAAAATCATTTAGCAGAAGGTATAATAGATAATCGATATCGTCCAGGTACTAAAATTTATATCGATTGTAGCGATGACAAACTCCAATTTACTGAGCAATAGATTCAATCTTTACAATAAGTATTCTTTGCTTTCACTCACCATGAAAAAGCTCAGTACAATCGAAGCATTTTATTCTGTTAATATTTTCACGCATCTATACAATGGATCGTAGAAAATATTGTAAGCTATTCCTAGTTTCTTATTCGTTTCTGCCTTGCTATCATTGCAGAAAAAAGTGTTGATGCAGCTCATTTGCAAAGGCTTGATACTCTCTCAAGCCTATCGGGATCAATTGAAAATACTTTAACAAGCAATTGAATAACTCTACAGCAAGCATGCTCATTCCTTCGAAATCGCTTGAGACAGAATCAACTCAGTTTCCCTGAGGAAACCACTGCTTCTTTATGTTTTTATTGAGCCTAAATCTACAAAAGAAAGCGCAATCCGTTCAGCGCACCAAACAAAATTTTTTAAACCTTAAGTTGCATATTGGGGAATCGATTACCCCACCTGTTATTCGAGAGGTTGAACAACCTATATAATCCATTCTCACCCAGGAGGGGCTTAAGATACTTTTTGAGAGTTACCAAGGTGTTGCTCCAAGCCGCTATAAAATATAGTGACTTGCACTTTCATCATCAATCAGATTAGATAATCGCTGGTTGACATAATCTACATCAATCGTAATGCTTTGCTCTGTTAAATGACTGGCCTCAAAAAATAAATCTTCTAATAGACGCTCCATGACAGTATATAAGCGCCTAGCGCCGATGTTCTCTATCTTTTCATTGGCTAAATAAGCAATTTCAGCAATTCGATCAATTGCAGGTTCCGCAAATTCAATCGCAACCTTTTCAACTTGAAGTAAAGCTTTATACTGCGTAATTAAAGAACCGTGACATTCGCGTAAAATACGCCCAAAATCTTGGGCTGTCAAAGGATCGAGCTCAACACGAATGGGCAAACGTCCTTGCAGTTCAGGAATTAAATCGGAAGGCTTTTGACCTGATTGAAAAGCCCCCGCGGCAATAAATAAAATGTGGTTGGTGCGGACAGTACCATATTTAGTGGAGACTGTTGTACCTTCAATTAAAGGTAGCAGATCACGTTGTACACCTTCACGCGAAACATCAGCACCCATTGTTTCTCCTCGACGACAAACTTTATCAATTTCATCAATAAAAACGATGCCGTACTGTTCAACCCACTCAATCGCCTGGCGCTTTAAATCATCTTCGTTTAATAATTTATCTGCTTCTTCTTGTTGCAAAGCTTTCATAGCATCTTTTATTTTCATATGATGCTTACGTGAACGGCCCGTATTTAAATTTTGCATCATACTTTGCAATTGATGGCTCATATCTTCCATCCCAGGCGGCAACATAATTTCAAGCCCGAGTGCATGTGAGGCCAAATCAATCTCAATTTCCTTCTCATCGAGCAAACCTTCTCGTAAACGTTTTATATAAACGTAACGAGCAGCCTCTTGTTCTGCTGCTTTCAAGTTAGCATTAACATGCTCAGATTCTATAAAGCAATCTAAGATACGTTCTTCAACTGCTTCTTTTACTTTACTTTGTAATTGCTCAATACTTCTTTGGCGCAATGTCTTAAAGGCACTATCAACTAAGTCACGCGGAATCGAATCTACATCTCGACCAATATAGCCAACTTCCGTAAATTTAGTTGCTTCGACTTTAAGAAAAGGACAATTCGTAATGCGTGCTGCCCGGCGTACTAAAGCTGTCTTACCTACGCCTGAAGGTCCGATCATAAGAATATTTTTAGGAGTGACTTCTTCGCGTAACCAATCTTCTAAACACATACGAATACGACGATTGCGTAAAGAAATCGCTATCGCTCGTTTTGCCTGATCTTGCCTAATAATATATCGATCAAAGCTACTCACCATTTCTGCAGGTGACAAATCATCTTCAATCACTAATGGGGTTTCATTTTCATTAGGATTGCGTTCTTCGCTACTCTCTGAATGAGTGGGTACTAGATTATTATAGGTAATGGCAATATCATCTGAAACACCGGGCGCATCATCTTCTGGTGGGCTGGTTTTACCGTTCATTGGGGATACTGCCATTTGCTCGTCATTGTCATAAGAATGCTGATCCAATGAATCAGCTTCACTTTCATAATTTGTAGTTGATGTCATATAGTCTATTTGATACTTAAAATTAAGATTTAACGGGTGATTTCTTCAAAAGTAAAATGAGTGCTCGTAAATACACACAAATCAGCCGTAATTGCGAGGCTCTTTTCTACGATTGCTCGGGCACTCAAATTAGTATTTTTGGATAATGCTAAAGCAGCAGATTGGGCATAAGGCCCTCCTGATCCGATTGCAATCAGATTATGTTCAGGTTCAATAACATCCCCTGTACCACTAATCATAAAAGAAGAATCTAAATTGGAAACTGCCAGCATCGCTTCCAAACGGCGCAAAATGCGATCAGATCGCCAATCTTTTGCTAATTCGATAGCAGCTCGTTTTAAGTTTCCCGAATATTGTTCAAGTTTTGTTTCAAAGCGTTCCAGTAAAGTCATTGCATCAGCGGTTGCACCGGCAAATCCTACTAATATAGGATACTTTGCAAGCTTGTGTACTTTACGAGCATTGGATTTGAGTATTAAAGAATTGCCTAATGTGATTTGTCCATCACCCCCGATGACTACTTGATCTTCTTTTCTGACCAGCAGTATTGTTGTCCCATGTAATGTTTGTTGCATTTGTCGTTTATTTTATATTGCCTAAAAATAAACTATGGTGTTTTCAGTCGAGTTTTTCAAGAGAGTTTTGAAATTAACTCAATAATACATTACATCCATCCACAAAACTTTCCCACTCTTGAAGCAACTCATAATATACCAAATAAAATCATATACTATTTAAGAGAAACAAGAACATAATACTAATTGGACTTATGTAGAGCTTACTTTAATTATGTCTATACAAAACTACTCGTTCCATCTCACTTTTAGCTTTTTGAATTTTATGATCCGCTTGGATTCTAGATGATTCTCTGGTAGTAATTTCACTTAGCAATTTAGTAGTCATAGGTCCTCTGGCTATCCATTGGTATCTTAACCACTCAGGTACCTGAGAATCTTTCAACACCATTTTCTTCAATGTTGCTGGACTGTCTTTTTCAGAACTGCGCTCTTTATTATGCTGTAAAAGAAACAATGCGCTCAGGAATAATGCTTTAGAATGGGGGTTCTCAGAGAAATTACTAATAATATCATCTACTAGATTTTCACAATGATCAAGACATGTCGCAAACGCTGCTAGACTGGTTAAAGCAATATCAATAATGAATTGCTTGAAAATATTTGCATCTTTTTCATCAAAACTGAAATTTCGAAATTTGGGATTAATCAAAATGAGTCGTGCGGCCACACTCTTTTTTTCAGTCGTTTTCTGGCAAGTGAGTAATTGTTGCAGATACGCTACCTTGTACATTGGTAAAATTTGTTTTGTAATAATTTTCTCAAATTCTTTCTCAAAATATTCACCAGCAGGTAATAAATTCAAACGATCATCTTTAATTAAATAAGGGTTTTCTGAGTAAAATCTAATAAAATTTTTCATAATCCCCTCATCCTTCCCAATAATCTTTTTATCCTTCCAAAATCTTGGATTTTCTTTAAGGAAACTTTTTTAATATTGGCTTGCCAAACTTGTATATCTCTGCTATACGCGTCGCACGATTTTGAAACTAATCTAAATTTCAACAATAATGTGATCGGAAGTTTTGTAAGTATTTGAATGATGAGCTCTTTAGGTAAATCGAGTATATTGGTCATTACCAAAATTCCTATTGATATTAAAAAGTTATAAAATGCATAGTATAGATATTTTTAGTGTCCAGCAACAACCAGTGATTCAATCCATATAGAGCCTGTCTGAATTTTGCTCCTATAATCAATATCGCCCCCTATTGCTACAATCTTTTGATACATTTCTCGTAAATTACCAGCAATGGTAATTTCTTCAACAGCATATTGAATTTCGCCATTTTCTATCCAAAAACCAACTGCCCCTTGGGAATAATCTCCTGTCACTGTATTAACGCCACTACCTAATATTTCTGTTACCAGTAAGCCAGTTCCCATTTGCTGAAGTAATGTCTTTAAATCAGGTGTATGAGTTGTTATTTGAATGTTATGAATACCACCTGCATGCCCTGTTGTAACTAATCCTAACCGCCGCGCCGAGTAACTATTCAATAGATAAGTTTGTAAAATACCTTTTTCCACAATAGTGCGACATTGTGTTTTAACACCTTCTGCATCGAAAGGAGTGCTGCCTAAACCCCCGAGTAGGTGCGGATTTTCTTGAATCGTAATATGATCTTGAAAGATCGCTTGATCCAAACTCTTGCCTAAGAAAGAAGATTGTTGATATATAGCACGCCCTGAAATAGCATTTAAAAAATACTTAATTAAACTTCTGGCAACAGCAGCTTCAAAAATCACAGGAATTTTGCCCGTTTTAAGTTGTTTTGCGCCCAATCTTTGAGTGGTTTTGTAGGCAGCTTCATGCGCCAGTTGGTCAATTGTTTTTAATTGTTGAGCGTCTCGACTGACGGTATAACTGCCGTCACGCTGCATTTCTTTTGCATCAGATTGAGCAATTAAAGTACACTGCATATTATGCACGGTAGTAGGATAATAGCCTGAAAACCCATGGGTATTGGCATATAAAATCAAATTTTCAGAAGTTTCTATGCTCGTTAATTCTGAATCTACAATGCGTGCATCCATACTTTTAGCTTGCATTTCACATTGTTTAGCTAATTCAATAGCATGACTCGGTGTTATATCCCACGGATGATATAAGTTTAAGTCAGGGTAATGGTAAGCTAATTGATCTGCATCCGCCAATCCATTAGCATCATCTGCTTGAGTCAAACGTGCTATTCGACATGCAGCTTTGATCACCTGACGCATGGCAGCGGGTGTCAAGTTCGTCGTGCTCGCTTGGCCTTTTTGCTGACCAAAATATAGCGTCACATTCAGTGCTTGATTGTGTTGATATTCAAGCGTTTCAACAGCTTGAGCGCGAATACCCACTAAAAAACCCTTACTTTGAAAGCAACTCACTTCTGCATGAGTAGCGCCCAATGCTTTTGATTGTCTCAACACATCTTGCATCAGTTCTTGATAATGATGCAAGGAATCTTGGAAGCTATGAGTATTCATATCATCACTTGATGATTAATGAGAAGATGCCATATAATGTAATTTCTTTTGCAATATTTGGTTAAGCTGCTCTGGATGACAACGTCCTTGAGAACGCTGCATCGCTTGGCCGATGAAAAATCCAAATAATTTCACTTTACCCTGTAAATACTGTTCTAACTGCTGAGGATTATCTTTTAATACTTCGTCTACTAAATGTTCAATATCACTATTATTAGTTAATTGTGCTAGATTTTTTTGTTGAATAAAAGTATCTACCAATTCTAAACCTTCCCATAACTCTACAAAAACAGTTTTAGCTATCGTGGTAGAAAGGGTGTTATCTTCAACACGACGTAATAAAGTAGCTAACTTCTGGGCAGAGATCGGGCTTTCAGCAATCTCTCGATTAGATTCGTTAAGCGCAGCTGCTAATTCTCCATTGATCCAATTCACTGCTAGTTTCGGAGCAATTTCATAACTTACAACTGCTTCGAAATAATCAGCTAATGCTCGATTAGACACTAAAATCTGAGAATCATAAGCACTTAACCCATATTGTGTTTGAAAGCGCTGGTGTTTAGCTTCAGGTAACTCAGGTAATTCATTCGCAATACTTTCAATCCACTCAGAAGAAATATGCACAGGACACAAATCTGGGTCTGGAAAATAACGATAATCCCCAGCTGTTTCTTTTGCTCTTAAACTTCTAGTTTCATTGAGCTTAGGATCAAACAATCGGGTCTCTAGAAAAACGGGTTGGTTCGATTCTAATAATTGAATTTGTCTTGCAATTTCAAAATTGATGGCTTTTTCAATAAAACGAAAAGAATTCAGATTTTTAATTTCTACCCGAGTACCTAAAGTGGGATTGTCTTTCTTGCGTACTGAGACATTAACATCACATCGAAAAGAGCCTTCTTGCATATTACCATCACAAATATTCAAATAGGTTACTAAGGTATGTAGTGCTTTTGTATAAAGAACGACTTCTTTAGCTGAAGCCAATTCAGGCTCTGAAACAATTTCTAATAAAGGCACACCTGCTCGGTTAAGATCAATACCACTACAGTCTTTTGTCTGAGACGTACTGGCTTGAAAATCTTCATGCAATAATTTTCCTGCATCTTCTTCTAAATGAGCCCGTGTAATGTGAATTTTTTTAAAAATATTCTCTGCCGTTTCAATCGTGATCAAACCTTTTGTCCCTACGATAGGTTTATCGTGTTGACTAATCTGATAGCCCTTAGGTAAATCAGGATAGAAGTAATGCTTTCTTGCAAATACAGTTTCAGGCGCAATCTCAGCACCAATACTTACACCAAATATAATGGCCATCCGTACTGCCTCTTTATTTAATACAGGCAGTGTTCCTGGCATTGCTAAATCTAGTGCACAGACTTGCGTATTAGGCAATGCTCCATAAGCAGTAGAAGCACCGGAAAAGAGTTTAGATTGAGTGCGTAGTTGAATGTGCGTTTCTACACCAATGACTGCTTGCCATGCATTTACGTTAGACATATTCCGCTCCTTTTGGGCTATAAAGATGCCAATTAGTTTCTTTTTGATACCTATGCGCTACATTCAACAAACGTGCTTCATTCCATGCAGGTCCTACTAATTGCATGCCTACTGGCAAATCATTTACAAATCCAGCGGGTAATGAAATAGCAGGTAAACCCGCTAGATTAACCATGACCGTATAAATATCGGATAGATACATATGGAGTGGATCATCTGTTTTTTCTTGTAATTTGAAAGCAGGACCTGGTGTTGTTGGCCCTAAAATCAAATCTACTGCTTGAAAGACATCCAAGAATTCTTGCATAATAAGCGTACGCATAGTTTGCGCTTTTATATAATAAGCATTATAGGCTTCAGAAGATAGGATATGCGTACCAATTAAGATGCGCCTTTTAACTTCATCTCCAAAACCCTCGCTACGAGAACGAATATATAAATCTTGTAAGTCTTTAGGTGAATCACATCGATAACCATAATGTACGCCATCATAACGCGCTAAATTAGAAGCACATTCCGCTGAGGCAATTAAATAATATAGGGATATGCATTGACGTGTGCTTTTAAGATTAATTTTCTTAATACGAACGCCTAATTTTTCATACACTGTAATAGCATCTTCTATTAAATGAACGACTTCTGGATTTAAACTCGCATCAAAGTATTCTTCCGGAATACCGATCGTCAAGCCTTTCAAGCTATCATTTAATGTCTTGGTGTAATCAGGTACCGGATAATCAACACTGGTTGAATCTAATAGATCAGCCCCCGCAATAATATTCATAATGTGCGCTGCATCTTCTACCGTATGCGTGATTGGCCCTGCTTGATCTAAACTCGAAGCAAAAGCGACCATACCATAACGGGAGACACGACCATAGGTTGGTTTAATCCCTACCAAGTTACATAAGGAGGCTGGTTGGCGAATCGAACCACCTGTATCACTACCCGTCGCAAAAGGTGTGAGCTTGGCTGCCACCGCTGCACTAGAACCACCTGAAGAGCCGCCAGGGACGCGTTCTACATCCCATGGATTTTTGACTGGGCCATAAAAACTGGTTTCATTAGAAGAACCCATTGCAAATTCATCCATATTCGTTTTTCCAAGCATGACCATGCCTGCTGCCTTTAAACGATTAACTACGGTAGCACTATAGGGAGGCACAAAATTAGATAACATTTTGGAAGCAGACGTTGTTTTAGTGCCTTGTGTGCAAAAGTTATCCTTGTGCGCAAGTGGTACGCCCGCTAAGAAACTAGGTGCTGCTCCTTTGGCACGTAATTCATCTGCTGCTTTAGCTTCACGTAGTGCTTGTTCAGCAGTAATACTAATAAAACTATTGAGTTGATTGTCTGACTTTTGAATGCGCGCTAGAAAAGCTTGGGTGATTTCAACACTTGAAATTTCCTTGCGTTTGAGCGCAGCAGCAATGTCAGAAATAGTATAAAGATCCATAACGTATATTATTCCATAATTGAAGGTACCAAATACAATCCCTCTACGACTTGAGGTGCTATAGCTTGATAAGCTTCTCGCTGATTCGTTTCCGTTACCGTATCAATGCGCAATAACTGCGTTGTATTAAAAACATGCGTAACAGTATCCACTTTGTGAGCATCAATTTTCATCGCCATTTCGGTATTTGCCCAATTGAGCATTTTATTTAAATAAGCTTCATCAACTGCACTTTCTGCTTCGCTTAAACTCAAGCCAGCAAAGGACGCAAGTCTTTCGATATTGATATTCTTGTTTTGAGTGCATACATCCGCCATATTTATCTCCAAAATATTCCCAGTAATGAATAACGTTTCCTTAAAAAATAAAGGATTCGTTAGTATACACTTTTTTGCAATAATTTAAATGCTAGGGTATTTTGTGCCAATATAAAATTTTACAAGCCTCATCAAAAGAGTATAATTTCATCACTAAGTTTCAAATCATCAAACATTATGAGTATCACGTTAGGGATTGTGATGGATCCCATTCAAACTATCAAACCCCATAAAGATAGTAGTTTGGGATTGCTATTAGCAGCGCAACAACAAGGATGGTCCCTTGTATATATGGAAATGAAAGATCTTATGCTCGATCAAGAAGTGCCCAAAGCCTTGATGTGCCCTCTCAAAGTTTGGGATAGTCCGCATCATTGGTTTGAATTGAAAAATCCCAGCATTCGCGCTTTAAGTGATTTATCAGTTATCATGATCAGAAAAGACCCTCCTGTGGATAGTGCGTATCTCCATGCGCTTCAAATACTAGAAAAAGCCAATCAAAATCGCGTGCCTGTTATCAATAATCCTAGCAGCTTACTCCATTACAATGAAAAGCTATTAGCGCTCTGCTTTCCAGAATATGTCCCTCCAACACTTGTCACGCAATCTTTAGATCAAGCACATCAATTTGTTTTGGACCACCGAGATGTTATTGTAAAACCACTCGATGGTATGGGTGGAGAATCTGTTTTTCGTATACAAAAAGGAGATCCCAACCAACAAGTGATTTTTGAGACTTTATCTAAGCGTCAGGAAGGCTATTTTCTTGTTCAACGCTACATCCCTGAAATTCAAGCAGGTGATAAACGCATTATTTTAATTGATGGTCAGCCCATGCCTTACGGCCTGGCACGTCTTCCTAAATCGGGTGAAACAAGAGCTAATTTAGCACGAGGTGGCAAAGGCATTGCTGTGCCTTTAAATGAAAAAGACTTGGAAATTTGTCATCAAGTAGGACCTTTTGTAAAAGAAAAAGGACTCTTATGGGTTGGACTTGATGTCATTGGCCCTTACTTAACAGAAGTGAATATCACAAGCCCAACTTGTGTTAGAGAAATTGAAGCCCAAACCAACATCAATATTAATGCTCAATTAATTAAATGCATTTTGCATCATATAAATCCGACTCCTTAAAAAGTCGGTATGAGTTTTATTATCATTATCTATTGAATTAATATATTTGCTATGCACAATCCATCTATTGTAGATGCTGCGCTACTTAAAAAAGCAAGCATTGCAGACCACAAACAGGCTGCTCAAATCAATAAAACGCTCCCGTTGAAAGTTTATATAGAAGAGCCACTACAAGCCTACCTTTTATCCTCTGGCGATCAAGCCATCACCGGTCTATATCAGACAGTCTTATCTGAAGTGGAAAGTACCTTGTTGAGAGTGATCTTAAAGTATTGTAAAAGCCAAACAAAAGCCTCAAAAATACTTGGATTAAATCGAGGTACTTTACAAAAAAAATTAAAAAAATATCAGCTGATGAAAAGTTAGTGGGTATTGCTTATGAAATCTCATCCCACAGTCTTTGATTCCAATCTATCTCATTCAGCCCATCCCACTGATCCAACTACACCCATTCTTCCCATTAAAAGTCATCCATTATTTTTGCAGTTGGCACAACCTTTAATCGCACACCTTGCTTGGGCTGAATCAATCAGAAAAATTGATCAGCCTGTGCAAATATTTCAAAATTTAGTTTATGAAATGCAAAATTTTCAATTACAACTCAAAGCATATTATCCTGAATCTATTTTAAAGATAGCAAACTATCTTTTTTGTATTGCATTGGATGAATGCACTATAGGACCTCTAACAAAAGACCAGAAAAATTTTCATCAGCAATCTCTACTCTATTATTTTCATCGAGATCTTCAAGGGAAAAAACGTTTTTTTAACATTACTGAAGTTTTACTAAAAAATAAGAATATTCCTCAGGAATTAGCGATTTTAGCTTATTTTTGTTTGGCTTTAGGTTATCAGGGGCATTATTATTCAGACTTAAAGACCGGGCTCCAAAACACATTTCATGACTTATATCATCTCATTCAATGGCACCCACACAACCGCTTGATCCACATTGCACAACATGAACCATTGAATCCACTCAAAGAAGAAGAAAAAATAGATAGATTACTCATGTTCATGTGCGTAATAATATTATTAACTTTTTGCATCTGTTATATATGTTTTACTGTTAAGCTTAATTATTATAGTCATGACATCATGAAACTATATTAATGGGTTGCTAATACTTTTGCACAGTTCCTGTGGATAACTCTGTGGAAAAACTATACTAAGATGACATAGAGCTTTATTTATTAGTGCTCATTTCAAATTGTATAAATTTTATTCATTATAAAATATACTTATTTCGAAGGCTTTCATAAGGTTTTCGATTTAAAGTTTGATAGATCAGTTTGTAAAATTTAATCAAAATAAAATAAGCCTAGCTTGTGCAAAAGTTAGATTGAAAAACTTTTTTCTCTTGAGGTAATACTTGATTTATGAAACTTGATACTCGATTAGTAGCATCCATGCTGGCTGGAGAATTAATCATCACGAAGAATCAATTATCTGCTGAACGTCTCCATAGACTTTTTCTCGAGCACTGCTTAGCTCGAAATATAAAGCTCATCGAAAAACCCATGATTCTCTCAATAGAGGATTGGATAACCAACTTATGTTACGAAAGTATTCGACAAGATTTTGGTGAGAATAAACGATTATTAAATGATATTCAAAGTGAAAACCTTTGGAGAAAAATCATGGGGCGTTCCTTTGTTGCAATTCCAGAAAAGATACAACTCGCTTATCAAGCTTGGATGGTATGCCAGCTTTTAAGCATTGACTACCCTTTTTCTATTTTTACACAACATTCTAATCAATGGCAACAATGGGCTTTGCAATTTGAGCAGCAATGTCGTCTTCAAGGATGGATAGATAAATATCATTATTTGGCTTCTCTCATTAAAGAAGACCGCCTGCAGACTTTTAAGGGTCCTCAGAAAATCTGCTTAGTAGGATTAAGTACTACGGATTCTTATTATCAAGTATTTTTTAAATATCTCAGCCAAAAAGGTTATGCTATTCAAAGCTATTTAATAGCGACGGCTAAAAAACCTTTAGTAGTTGACACACAAAGCTATTCTAATATTTATACCGAGCTATATACTATAGCGGATCAAGCTTGGGAGTATTGGAAAGAGAATCCAGAAAAGGCTATAGGATGTGCTATTGTTAATTTAAAAGCCACACGTGATACTACACTAATGGCCTTTCAAACCGTTTATCACTCTATTTTTAATAGTGCAGTCGATCAAAAGTATCCTTTAATCTTACCACTGGAAAATTGTCAATTGAGTCATCATCCAGCAATACAAACTGCCCTAGACATTTTGGGACTGAACTTCACGTCGCTTGAATTAATACCTTTGAGTCGTTTATTACGAACAGGTTATGTTAAAAATGATGCATCTGAACAAGCAAGACGTATACAATTAGAAAAAAAGCTTAGAGCGCAACCTAGCTTAAGAATATCTTTTCAAACATTAATGGAACAAGGGACCTATCATAACTGTTTTGAATTAGTCTCTATATTAAAACAATGGGAACAACACTATCGCCATGCCGTTCATAGGGAACAAAGTTACACTGCTTGGGCTCATTATTTCAGACTGCAACTGCAAACTTGGGGCTGGTTAACACTTTCAAATTTATCACCTGAAGAAATCTATTATCTTAATATTTGGCAACAAGCATTAGGTGAATTAGCTAGCCTAGATTTAGTGCATGATCGTGTGGGTTATCACACTGCTTTACAAACCGTCATCCAGCGCATTGAATCTATGGAATGTCCCTTACAAATAGATATACCACAGCAGGGTATTTATTTAATTGATCTTCAAGAGACTGCTCTATTTCATTGGGATAAGCTTTGGGTGATATATTCTAATAATAGTTATCTATTCAATGGTATTGCTCAAAATCCTTTTATTCCCTTTGCATTACAAGGTGATTACAGTGATCACAATAGGTATTTAACGCTACTAAAGGAAGTAGTACATGTTTCAAGTGCAACAACTTTTAGTATTGCGGAAGAAGAATATGAACAGGTCAATCAACATCTCAGTCAATGGATTGAAGTGCCGATCAGGGCTTTTGAAAAAGAAAAGTCTGCAAATGCTAAATTATTCACGCGCATGCAAGATACCATTCAATGGGAATATCAAACAGATCATCAAGGTCCCAACCTTGCTCCAGGTAACGCTTATCAAGAAGCTAGATTACTTCACATACAATCATTATGTCCATTTCGCGCATTTGCTGATTATCGCTTAGGTTTAAAACAACATTCACTTACCTGGCCTCAAGGTGTTAGCTACGCCGAAAAATCAAAGCTCTTATACCAATTACTCACAACAGTATGGTCTGAATTACAAACGCAAACTAAGCTAAAATCACTTTCAGTCGAGCAACTTAATCAGTTATTGATGCGGATCATTAATAATGAAATAAGACCTTTACTGCAAAAGCAATCCTGGATATGGCAACCTACTTTTACTCAACTTGAGAAAGAGCGCCTGCACAAAGTGCTAACAAAATGGCTGGAAATTGAAAAAGCGCGCCCAAGCTTTCGAGTAATAGAAACTCAACAATTGAAAACCTATTGTATAGGCCCTTTACAGCTTTCTTTCATGATTGATCGCGTGGATCAAGTTGATAATGGAAAAATTTTATTGGTGCATTATAAAGCGAGCACTACAATTTTACCCTATCATGAGTGGATCAAAAATGGGGCTTTATCTTTTCAACTTTCTTTATGTGCTTTAAGTAATGCAGATGCTACAAAAGCATTAACATTTTTACAATTTCATCCTGATCATCAGATCAAATTTTATGGTATGAGTGAAGAAAAGACCGATATTCCAGGTATTCATACATTATCTGAAGCTCATTTAGAGATGCATGATAATACCGGGAATTGGAATCGTCTTTTTCAATTTTGGCATCATCAACTCGAAGCTTTAGCGAAACAATTCTATCAAGGTGATGCCTTTGTTAAACCAAAAGAAGGATCTAAAACTTGTCAAAAATGCCAATACGGTTTGCTATGCCGGATCAAGGAAATCAACGCTGTAAAACTTGCTAATCAAAAATAACTCATCATAACAATATTGTGCAGATTACAATCATCACGCTTTTTCCAGAAATGTTTCAAGCATTAAATTATGGCATTATTGGACGCGCTCAACAACAAAGTTTACTGAAGATTAACTTACTTA
>Ga0233335_1000111_pt1 | contig 20987 bp, 19 predicted proteins | sample GEONDECOMP222_FD_180695 | JGI IMG/M metagenome (GOLD analysis project Ga0233335, IMG submission 180695) | Leaf litter microbial communities from Shasta-Trinity National Forest, California, United States - GEON-DECOMP-222 | ecosystem: Environmental > Terrestrial > Plant litter > Unclassified... | reverse complement strand
TAAGTGCATATTCTAACGGTATATACGGATTAGTAATAATGCTTATATTCTTTTTAGCATTGACTCTAGGTTTTGCTTTTGAATTAGGTAAAAACGCCTTAAAAATTGATAGTAGACAACAAATGTTCACTTTTGGTAACAAACAAAGTAACATTACTACATACATAAGTAGTGTTTTTTTTTAGTTTTAGATCGCCCTCCAAAACACCCAACTTGGCTCTACTAAATCGTGGAAAGCCTAGTCTTGCTGTAATGGTGGGGGAAGGTCTAAACATAAAAGATTATATTCTACTAAATGTAACCTGTCTAAATCTTCTACTGAAGTAATACCAGTAAAAGTTTACTCTAACGCTGATACCTGCAAATCCCTTATTATAAGTGAAAAGGGAAAAGCAGGTATCTATCGCTGAGTTAACCTTAGAAACAATAAAAGTTATATTGTTTCTGCTATTGACTTAAAAGTAAGATGGATTAATTATTATAATCTAAATCATCTTATGAGTAATTCTAGTATGCTGATATGTAGAGCTTTAATCAAGTATGGCTATTCTAATTTTAGATTAGAGGTTCTAGAATACTGTACTACCGATGAACGATTTGCAAGAGAAAATCATTACATAAAAGTATGTTTACCTGAATACAATATAGTCCAAGAATCCCTGACTATGCCCTCTAGATCAGGGTATATTCATAAAGATAGCACTATATCAAAATTTTCCTTGAGCCAACCAAGTAGAAAATTGGTTTCAGTTACAGACCTCGAAACTGGTACTGAAAGCATCTTCGACTCTATAGCTTTAGCCGGTAAATCTTTAGGGGTTTATGGTAGTCAGATTAGTAATTATTTCCTAAGAAAAGGGACAAACCCTTTTAAAGGAAGATATATACTTAAACAAATTGATAAACCTACTATTGAAGAAAGGGTTGAAGAAATAGAAAGTTGACGTACTGGTGTAGAAATAGAGGTACTAAATCTGAAGAGTAATGTTACAACGGTTTATCCTTCTATTCGTGATACGGCTAGAGTCCTAGGCATAGTTCATTCTACTGTACAAAAACATTTTAAATTAGATGTACCATACCAAAACACTTACGTGTTTAAGAAGAAATAGTCCTATATATAAATTAATACCTGTAAGAGTAGATAAGACATCTCACTCTTAATGGAAGTTAGCTCAGTGTATAAATTAGTTATACTATGGTTTGTATAGCCCTTAAATAGGTTATACAAACCAAAATGGAAATATAGATATATAATATACAAAGCAAGACCTTTGGGTTTAAAAGTATACGGCTTGCTTTTTATAGGGAGTTTGATTCCCCCTTTCCACAGTTTCCTGGGTCAAAACCGGACTCAAATCAGTATTTATTTCTTCATATTTGCCTTGTTCTTCTTGCTTTTCGATTTATAAATTCGATTGGTTTACCCTTACGTGATAAGTGCATATTCTAACGGTATATACGGATTAGTAATAATGCTTATATTCTTTTTAGCATTGACTCTAGGTTTTGCTTTCGAGTTAGGTAAAAACGCCTTAAAATTTAACAGTAGACAACAAATGTTCACTTTTGGTAACAAACAAAGTAACATTACTACTTATATAAGTAGAGTTTTTTTTTATTTGGTGGTAATGGGTAAAAAAAAAAGGGGGGGGGGTGCCCAGTGGTCTGCCTTTAATGAGGTTATTAATTAATAAGGATCTTAAAGCTATTAGGGTTGTAATGACAGCCCTAACTGTTTCAAGACTTATCAAATGATGATCCAAAGAAGCTGACTACGCCTCTATAACTGATCCCTTTATAAGTAAGGAAGGCTACCAAGAATACACCAGACAGTTAAGATATTTAGCTGAAATAATGTTTTTCAAAGGTAACAGATCCTTTAAAATAAAGGAACCAGTGTAGGAACGTTTTCACCTAACCGGTTCACAAGGTCCAAATGGTCCAGCACTTATGTCTTCTTTATTAGATCTCTTAAAACTACCCAAAGATCTTATACAAGATCTTTGTTTATTAGGTGGTGAAGAGTTTTCTAAAAGAATTCATGAGTGTAAGGATTATTTAACCTCTAATCCCAAATGGTTGAATCTTGAAATAATAAATACGGTGTAAAGGATAAAGATTGTATAAGAATAATATCATACATCAAAGATCCTGAAGCAAAGCTTAGAATAATTTGTATATTTTATTATTTATCTCAAACAGTCCTTAAACCCTTACACGTTTCATTATTAAAAAACCTACCATTGTTTCCTTCAGATTGTACATATGAACAATCTAAGAAAGTTAAAGATAAAGGACCATACTGGTGTTTTTATCTTTCTAATGCTACGGATAGATTTCCTTTGGATTTACAAAGAGAAATTTTATCGGGATGGTTTGGAAAAGACAAAGCAGCAGCATGGGCCCGGATCAAGGCTGATCATGAAGTATTAACTCCAGAAGGGAGAACTGTCAAATACATGGCAGGTCAACCCTAACACAATGTGTTTGGGAGCATACTCAACATGGGCCATGTTCACATTATGCCATCACCTAATAATTCAAGGTATAGCCCAAAAACATATGAAAATAAGGGTTTTTTGCAGTAAATGCTCAAAGAAAAAGATTATTTGAGGACTATGCCATATTAGTTGATGACTTAATAATCTTTGATGAGGATGTAGCTAAGGAGTACCAAAGTGTTATGAAATTCCTTAATGTTAAAATTAATCTAAGTAAATCTATAGTATCGCAAGACACTTTCTAATTTGCAAAGAGAAACTTTCATAAAGGAATTGAGTACACTGGAGTATCCCTTAGATCTCTGATTGACTCTTCTTCCTCTTGAACCGATCTTTGATCCGTTTTTATTGAATTGAATCCAAGAGGTCTCAATGTAGAGAGTACCCGGATACAGATTAAATTCTTGAATATTTTAATGGCTCCATCTCAAGCAACTAGAACAGTAGCTAAGATGAAAGCCTTGACCATACTCCATAAGATTAAAACTTGAGAGAATCCCTGCAGAGCTGTAGAATGCTTGGGTATTCCTTAAGGAGATCTGTGGTTATGATTTAGGATGTAACAGGTACAAGATGAATCTAGAATTGCTTCTGGAAACATTATCTGCCCACATCCTACTTAATATTCAACAATCTCATCTTTCAACCCAAAAGGAACTTTGGTTATTCCAAATATTCACAGATGGGTTAGAGGAGGTGCACCAATCCTCCTTTCAGAAACTTCCACCGTATGATGTTCTTATAAAGAAATCAAACGATATGAAGTCTGAAGGAATGGATCTGGAACATATAATTAGAACTAGATCATGGAAAAGCATACTTGATTTAAGTTTAATGGGTTACCAGACCCTAGAAGATGGAAAAAAAAAAGAATATCCTATAGTCCAAACCCTATAGTGAACAAAATAATATCATTCTTAAAATAAGAAAAGATAGATTGTGAATCACTATAGATACCTTTCCAGATACACTCACCATTCTATGTTTGGAGTAATCCTTACATGGAATGGGGAAGTGTCCCCGAATAAAAAAAAGGGACCCCTCCCCCCTTTTTTTTATAAACCATGCTCCGCAAGAAAGGGGGTGCGAAGCAGGGACACTCCCTAAAAACGTTTTAAATTTTTACCACAACAAACCAAAGGAAAATTGTAGAAGATTCTATTTACAACTAGTAGGGTTGTAACAAGGTTTGATTCCTTGGTTTTCCAGGTTTGTAAAACTTCTATTATAAGCCATACTGGATTCCCTTTTTATATTAAAAAGGTAAAAGAGTAAAACGCCCGCTAAAGAGTTTCTATTTTCAAAAAGGGGGGTGCTTTTAGAAGCTTGCATAGATAAGAGAAGAGGAGCAATAGATTGCTTTAATTTTTGAACCTTAAAAAGTAGCACCTTTACATAGAATAGAAAAAACATATAAATTATAAATGCTCAATATAATATATTCAAATATTTTTAACAATTGTGATACACCTAGACCTTGAGGTATTTATTTCCAAGATAGTGCAACACCACAAATGGAAGGGTTAGTAGAATTACATAATAACATTATGTTCTATTTAGTTATAATATTATTTGGTGTAGGATGAATAATGGTTTCAATCGTTAGAAACTACAATAACGTTAAATCACCTAGGGAGTTATTGGGAAAATGACGATTATGGGTGAATAAACTGCCAAACTTCGGGGAACTCCTAAAGCTTCTGATACCAAGCTGTAGTCGAAAGGCTATAAGTGGATGAACTAATCACTCATGTACGGTAACAAGTCAGGAGATTTGTGAAAACAAAATGGACAATCGCGAATCTAAGTCAGTAATATGTGAAAGTATTGCTGTAAAAGAACAACGAGTAGACGGTAGTTGCACTGGGGCGAAGCCCCCTGTGTTAAGGTGTACTCTAATGGGTTTCGAAAGAAACTTACCTATCAACATCCAGTCTAAGCTAATTAATAAAAAATTCTTTTCAACTAGTACAATCGATAAAGATCATGATGACTTTATGCCCAAAATGAATCCTTGATTTTTTACAGGTTTTTCAGATGGAGAGGCTTCTTTTATGATTTATATACAAAAAACTAATAGTACTAAAATAGGGTGGGCTTCTTGAGTTTCTTTCGAAATAAATTTAAGTGATAAAGATTTATCTATTTTAAAAAGCATTAAATCTTATTTAAAAGTAGGTACTATTAATCAAAAATCTGACGGGTCTTGTGTTTATTATATAAGACGATTGCCAGATATAAGTATATTAATAGATCATTTTGAGAAATATCCTCTTTTAACTCAAAAATTCGCTGACTATTTATTATTTAAATCTGCGTACGATATTTTAAAAAAAAAAGAACATTTAACAATAGAAGGTTTATATAAACTGTTAGCACTAAAAGCAGTTACGAATAAAGGTTTACCTGAGGTTTTAAAAGAAACTTTTCCTAATATTACTTCTATTGAGAGACCTAGTGTTTTCGATTCTAAAATACCTGATCCTAATTGATTAGCAGGATTTTCTACAGCTGAAGGATCCTTTATGGTAAGAGTTATGGATAACTCAAATAGTCGTATTCAAGTACTTTTACGTTTTAAATTGACTCAACACTCTAGAGATGAACAACTTATGAGAAGTTTAGTTAACTATCTAGATTGTGGGAAAATTTCTGTAAATGAAAGATCAGTAGAATTTATTGTTACAAAATTTAGTGATATAACTAACAAACTTATTCCTTTATTTGGAAAATATCCTATACAAGGAATAAAAAACTTAAATTATTTAGATTTCTTAAAAGTATGACAGTTAATGAAAAATGATTTACATTTAACAGATAAAGGGGTAAAGCTTATCCGTAAAATAAAAGCTGGAATGAATCTAGGAAGAAAATAGATTTCTTTTTGTATATAAGCTCAGCTGATAACACTCCACTGTACTAAAAAAAAAGAATTTACTTATTAGTATGATAAAGTTGATTTTTTTTTGATATCCCACAAATATTTAACACATGGTAAACTTGTGCCTACTCGAAAGTGTTTTAAGTTTAAATGTACCCCCATAAATTATAAAATATCTACACCTATACGGACTTATTCTACTTTACCTAAAAAGGATGATGAGTGTATTCCAGCTAAAGTTTATGAAGATACTTATTCTATGAAAATTGTCATTCTAGAGGAAAACAAAGGTAAATCTGGAATTTACATGTTAACTAACAAACTCACAGGTGATATATACGTAGGACAATCCACGGATATATCCAAAAGATTTAAAAATTACTTTAATATTAGCTATATAAAAAGTAAGGTTGGGTTTAGAATAAGTAGAGAATTAATTAAGTACGGATACTATAATTTTTCTCTTACTATTTTAGAATATTGTAATATATCTAATTTACTTGTAAGAGAACAATATTACTTTGATAAATTAGAATCACAAAACAATATATTAAAAATAGCAGGTAGCTCTCTAGGTTTTAATCTTTCAGAAGAAACTAAAGCCAAAATTAGTAAAGCTTTAAAAGGAATTTATGTTGGGGATAAATCTGCTTTATTTGGTCGTTTATATATGGAAGAGACCAAAGAACTAATGAGTTTAAAAAAAGCCGTCGCAGAAAATAATCCTTTATATGGAAAAATTCATCGTGAAGATACTAAAGATCTAATGAGAGAAAAAGCTTTAGGTAGAAAACACTCTGATGAAACCAAATTAAATTTGAGCACAAAAAGCGGAAATCCTGTTAATATATATGAGAAATGTTCGTCAGAAGGATTCAAATTAATAGGTAGCTTTGTTGCAGCTAGAAGAGCTGCAAAATTTTTAGAAATGAGTGGTAGTACCGTTATAAGATACATGAATTCAGGGGCAATATATAAAGATAGATATAAATTTTCATCTAAATAGCCCCTATATTTTCCCCAACATAGTAGGGAAAAATAAAGGCCTTTAAATATAATTCTTTTTAATTGGCCGCTAGGGGTCATTTGGTTTCCTAAGTCGGTCGTAGGCCTTTTTTTAGGAAACTAAATAGTAGTATAAAAATAAACTTAAAAAAACTTCGAGTAAAATTTCACTATATTGCTGGAAGTTCCTAAAGCCTTAGATACTATAATATATATAAATTATCAGTGACAATTCTAATGGATGCTACAATGGATAATCAGCAGGAAACCAAAGTAATCTTTTAGATTATGAGTAGGTTCCTCAGAGACTACACGTGAAACAGCCAGTTTATTAAAATTTCCCTTGGTTACTATCGAACCAAGGAAACCAAAGGCTGGTTGAAGATATAGTCCGGTTTTATATGAAAGTATAAAAAACAAATCGACATTAATAGAATTAATATGAACTATAACTCCAGCTTTAATTTTAATATTAATTGCTTTCCCTTCTTTTAAATTATTATATCTTATGGATTAGAACTTTAGTCCACCATGCAAATTCATAATTGTGTGGTTAAAGAGGATTAATTTCAAGGAAGACTGAAAAGTTATTCAGTTTATTTGAAGCGAAGCTTGTATTAAAAGTAGATCTTCAGCATTAGCTGATGAGAAACAAGAACGTTCAACGACTAGAAGATAAAACTTATCTACGAGAATAATCTTCCAATGCTTCCACTTAGCATGCTCATATTTTGTATTTATAAAAAATATGAGCAAGCTGTATAAGGTAGCTAGAACTTCCTCCGTTAATGAATTTAAATCTAATAAGATAAGCCGGCTTTCATTGGCCTCTGCTTTTACCTTTCTCCTGCTCTTATTATTACTACATTAGAGAAAAAAAAGTAAGGTCAATAAAGAAAACTTACTTATTATAACGAAGACATAGTCTGATCCATATCATGAGATATGGAAATAAAGATTAAAATCTTTATTTAACATAATTTAAATTTAATAAGAGCTCTACAGTGTCAACTTCCCCTAAGGGTTATATGAATAGTAGACCTAAATTATTTAAAAAACATACTTGCTCATTTATAAAAAGGCAGATCAACCAAATTATACCACAATTCTTTTCAATAAGGGCTACATTAAATATCACAACTCCTGGCTTGCTTAGCAGGGAGAATTACACTACCGTATTTAGACCTACCTTTTTAGTGAGAGGATTTAGTTTAGCAAGAGCAGCAAACACGGCTGAAAGCGAGCAAGAAAGAGAAACTTCCTCATGCTTCGCAACCCCCTTATCCTTTGGATTAGGGGGGAGGGAGATGAGGAATTTTTATGAGTGGTTAGGTGGTTTTACTGACGCAGAGGGATCTTTCTATATAGTTACTGGCCGGAGTTGTGCCTTTAGATTTAGGATTAATTTGCACAAGGATGATATCAACGTGTTATATTATATTCATAATACACTAGGATTTGGAGAAGTTAGATCTTACCGTTATTTTTCATCTTTTACTGTAACAAGACTTAAAGATATAGCCCTATTACTTAATATTTTTGCTCAATATCCTCTTCAGGGTTCAAAATGACTTAATTATAGAGACTTTTCTAAAGCTTTTGACCTCTACCTTAACTCTGATCGAGGGGCTGAGACATTAAAAGAGATTTTAAACATTAAAAACGGTATGAACCGGTTAAGATCTGATTTTACAATGCCAAGTGATAAAGAAGTTCGCATAACTCCTTACTGATTACTAGGATTTATAGAAGGAGAAGGTTCTTTCAGCATCAATAAACGTAACAATTATAGATTAGACTTTAGTTTATGTCAGTCTTCTACTAACCTTGTATTATTGCAAAAGATAAAGATTTATCTTGAGAATCTCTCTAGTTTCCGCCCCCAGGGGGGAAGGGAAACTTACCCCTTGGGTTTATTTTTTTTATTATTTTGACTTATGGTCAAAATAATAAAAAAATATAGGGAACAAGTCCCGCCCCCGGCGGGGCTAGTGAAGCAAGTACTGATGGTAATTATGTTGGCGCTTTGGGTATTTCTACGGCAAGATCTAATAATCCTAATCAACTGCCTAGTGTTAGAATTGAGACTACTCGTATCCCATATATAACTAATATTTTTATTCCTTTCTTAGAAAGTCTTACTTGACGTAGTAAAAAGCAGTTGGATTTTCAAGATTGAAATAATATCTTATTGTTAAAAGAGCAAGGCCATCATTTCTCAAAACAAGGTGTCAAATTAATAGATCTTATTTTAAGTCAAATGAATAACAACAGACTTTCCACTTCTTCTAGCCACCCAGCCGTTGACAGAACGCTTTTACTAGCTGAAATTAACCTCTTACTTCTTGAACCTTCAAACTTCGAGTTAAGGAAAGGGAGAAAATGAATAATCTCATTAAATAAATATTATAACTCTTCTCTTGTCCTTTTTTTTTTCTTGCAATGCAAGAAAAAAAATTGGACACACAAACATTTGTGTGATCATTACCGATGAAAACGGTAATAATTTACATTCGTTTGACTCCCTCTAATCCCCCCGGAGGGGGATAAGGACTGTGCTAAATTTTTAGGTGTGGATCCTAGTACTGTTTCCAAGAGAATAAATAAAGGTATACCTTTCTTATTAGAAAATAAACAAGCCTATATTAAAAAAGAGGTAGCTAATATTTAGGTATATTTTTTTATCTATTTTAGGAACTAACCGAAGTTTGTGCTCGTAGCTTTCTGTAGGCCTACTTCGCGGATTTGCTAGGAAATAATACTAAGTATAAATTGGTTGTTTTTGCCTAAAGTGTAATATAAAAGTTATTACACGTAACATATAAATGACAGTGTAAATATTAAAATATTTGATATGTTATAACAAAAATGGAAGTTAGTGATCCATCTATGTCAGTATTAGCAGAAGGTCACCAATGATATTGAAGTTACCAATACCCGGATTTCTTAAATGCTGATGATGAATTTATAGAATTCGATTCATACTTAGTACCTGAATCTGACTTAGAAGAGGGTGGTTTAAGAATGTTAGAAGTGGATAATAGAGTTATCTTACCAGAATTGACACACGTTAGATTTATAGTTACTGCTGCTGATGAAAAAGAGGGCCCTTAGCAAGCTCGTCTTAACGTCAATACACTGCCAAACTCCGGGGACACCCTAAAGACCTTCTAACTAAACGTTCATCTCAAAAGGTTGAACGCGGCCATGTTAATGACCATGGGTATAGTAATATCAGAAGGTATGTACGAAAGTTAAATGGGTTATCGCGGATCTAAATCACCTAGTTATCTTAATATATAATCCTACAATCACAAATAATCCTTTTTCTTTTTATTGTGGTTGGAGGCCTACACTTCAAACACCGCACCAAATAAATCATGTTTATTAGGAGGGGTGTTTGCGAGGTGTGGTAGGTTGTAAAAGAGCAACGAGTAGACGGTAGTGGTCTAGTAGGAGAGGGTTAAATATCTCTACTCTAGATTAAGGTGTACTCTAGTAGACCAAGAAACTGGTCGTTGGACTTATAGCTATACCTAAAATTAAAATACTTTATTATACATTTTTTTTCCGTTCCTGCATTAGGAGAACAATAAAATTTAAATTGTTTCTATCTATGTGTTTAAGATTGCCTTAATACAATAGTATATGGTTAATGGATGAATATCCTTATTGTTAAAGTGTTTAAGTAGAATATTCTTTAAAGCCTCCATAAACAATATATTCAATATATTCATGGTGTGCTTTCCCTTTATTTGCTAATTTTTTCGTGTATTTTTTTTTCTTTATGCAATAAAGAAAAAATGGCAAAAAGGGGAAAAGTTGGCGGGGTAGAGCACCGATCTAGAAACAAATTTGACATTAGGTGTCATTTGGATTTAAATATGCGATTGTATTGCATACTTTTGCAAAATGATAGTCCTTTGTTTTTAGAGAACCACCAAGAAAGTTTTATACTGTGTAGCCAAATCTGCATAACCCTATTATGATGAAAATGTAATAGACCCTTTGAAGTTTACTTCACTGTACGGTAGCGCGGGGGAATTAAAAGAGGGTAAGTGGGTAACCTGCTTATGTTCAGCCTCTTCGTTGGAGTGTTTAAGGTGCGATATACGGGATTTGAGTATCACATCTTTAACCTTTATGAGATTAAAGATTGATCTTATTGCATACTGGAAACTGTCCGATTAAACGAAGCCGGACAGGATTTGGTTGGCGACTCGCAGCAACCTTGTACACCATAGTGCAGGTAAAAGCTAGAGAGGTCGGACCAATCTCTCGTATCCTACTTAATTGTAGATATGTGGGGGAGAATAACTAACGCTCCTCTACCCTGTGCCCATTATTATGAAAAAAAACTTAAACTTAACTATATTATACAAGGCTACTAATCCTAATGCTACGTTCGCAACTACTTATACCTTCGCCTCGGCTTTCAGCACGCAAGCGAGGGTTGGGTTTAAAAATTTCTCCGCAGGGAGTACTCTCCAGAATACCGTTACAAGCAGGGATATCAACGAAATGTTGCATAATCAAGGGGTTTCGATTACAGATAGTGAACTAGATAAATTAAAAAATATTCCAGGGGTTAAGTTTGATTTACCTATCAATGATCAAACTTATCCTTCTTTCGTTGGTTTAGTTGGTAGACCTAAAACTAGAGGACCTAAAGCAGGTGTTTATATCTTTACACACCTTGCTACAGGTAGTAAATATGTTGGGTCTAGTAACAGCCTTTCAAGAAGACTGGACCAATATTTCAGCAGTAGTCCTTTAATCAAAGAGACTGGACTACTATTGCCTTTAATCAAAAAAGACGGTTTTTCTTCTTTTAGCTTAGAGATATTTGTAATGCCTCCTGAATTATCTAAAGATTATTACTACTTATTTTTGGAACAATATCATCTATTATATAAAGATTTTGATTTAAATACACAAAGAATAGTTAATTTTAGAGTTAATCAGGGTACAACTGTTTACATGTATGATTTAAAAGGTGAAATTTTATATTACTCTAGTACTTCGCTAAATCAATTAAGGGCCCATTTAGGTTTACACCACGCTACTTGTACAAAATGTATAAAGGAAGGGACTAGTTATGTTGATTTTTTTAAGATCACAGACAAACCAATAGAAACTGCCCAAAAATCCGAAATAAGTACTTTAGAGTTGGCTAGCTTAATAGCAGAGAAAAGAGCATTGTCTCTAAAATCATTATCTAAAATCACTAGTAGACCCTTGAGCTTAAAAGATGTTGATACTGGAGAAATACTAAAGTTCTCTAGTATCACATCAGCCACTGCTTACCTTAAATAAACTAATCTTAAGGCTGATCGGAATAAAATAGCTAAGTGTTTGGACACCAATACACCTTACCTAGGTTATACTTACATGAGAGGGTAATATAAACTTATTATTTATACCTCTCTTCATCAGAATATTCTATTTAGAGAGGCTGTGAGTAAAGGAATGTAATAATAAAGTATTTAGTCATGGTGAAGTAAGATCTTTCGGTTATACATTCTTTCGCCTGTCCAGCATTAGGAATAAAATGTGATGCATATCCTGGACGTTTGAACCAAGTTTCTGTGCTTATTAATCGTGAAGGAACATTCTATGGTCTTATTGAACAATGGCCAAAACTGTAGTGAACCTATGGTTATAAATCATCAAAATGCGGGAAACCCCTAAAGGAATCTTAACCAAGTAAGTATGGTAACATAACTTATGGCACAGGTAATGACTCGTGGTATGGTAAAATCAAGATTTATTATTCAATGGGCAATCCGCAGCCAAGTGCCAAGTATATAATATTTGGTATGCAGTTCATCGACTAGACGGTGGTTGGTGTTATTAGTATTAATAATGCTTAAGGTATAGTCAGACCCCACCTGAAAGGGTGCAGAAAAATATTTTACTTGACGAAGTCATAGTATTCTTTATATTTTTTGTTAAATAAATATATATTAATGTATTAATTATATTTAGGGATCTCTACAATAGTTTGCTAAACTTAATTTAATGTAAAAATAAAATCTTAATAAACACATGAAGCACTTGTCTTTCATATCCCCAGCGTAGCTGGGGAAGAAAGACTATTGTAGTATTTGCAAGATACAATTAATAGAAATGTTTTTAATAATCAGTTGATATTTGATAAACGTATTGGATTAAGTTCTATAGCTACTATGTCTTTAATTAGATATTTTAGTTCAAGTAGATCTTTTAGTTCAATTAGACCTTTGGCAAAGAATCCAGAGTCTTTAGCGCTAGAGCATATCAATAGTGGAAAACCTACTACTTCATCAATTATCAATAAAATGTTATTAAATCAAAATTTATCCGTCACTGACTCTAAATTAGAAAAATTCTTAAAAGTTAAAGGTGTTGAATTGGATCTTCCTATTTCTACACCTGAGAATAAAGAACTTTTAGCTGAATTAACCGGTAAATCTCAATATAAAGGTTTCTTAGGTGTATATATCTTTATACATAAAAATACAGGTCATAAATACGTAGGTTCATCTAATTTACTAAGACGTAGAATGGGTTATTATTTTAAAGGAGATTTCCCTTTAACGGGTAAATTTTTACCTTTACTTCACAAAGAAGGGCTAAAAGCTTTTAAATTAATAATATTTAAATTAGATAGTAATATATTTAGTAATCAAGACGCTTTAATATTAGAACAGTATCACTTATTAAATAAAGAATTCAACTTGAATACATTAAGAGTTGTTAATGCAGGATCTTCAAAAGGTGATGCTGTATATGTTTATGATTTAACATGTAGTACTCTTTATTACCATGCTAAATCTAATATTGAATTAAAAAGAGTGTTAAAAATACATACTGAAACTAGTAAAAAGTATGTAGATTCAAAATTACCTTATCTTAATAAATTCTTACTATTAAGCCATCCTATACCTACTGCTCTAACAAGCAATATTTCGGTAAATGAATTAGTAGATATGATGCAAAAAGAAAGACGTGATACCTATATCTTAGGTACCCGTAGAAGTATTTCAGTAGAATTAGAAATTAAAAAAGGAAATACATTTGTAGATTATAGAGGCCAAATTTTTAATTTTGATTCTTTAACATCTTGTATTGAATATTTAAGAAAATTAGGGTTAACGATTAAAAGAGACACTCTGACTAAATATATAAATAATGAAAAAGTGTTTCATAATTTCTTATGTAAATACTCAAATAAAGTTTTATCTGATAATTTTGAAGAAGTAGGATTGATTATTGATGAATATAAAAAGTTAAAAGTCGATACAGACTTAGATTTATTAAAAGCTAATAGAAAAAATAAGCCTATATTAGTAAAAGGAGAAATTTTTGAGAAAGAATTTGAAAGTATTACAGATACAATTAAATATTTTAATACTTTAAATATAAAACTAGATAGAAAAGTTTTATATCTTCGTTTAAAAGACGGTAAAATTTATAAAGACTATTATTTTGCTTATAACTAGTCCCTAATCCCTAAAGGGATTAGGGGGGCGGTACTTGTTTCCTAGATTTTTTTATTATTTTGACCATAAGTCAAAATAATAAAAAAAATAAACCCAAGGGGTCAGTTCCTTCCCCTAAACCCATATGGTGGGGGGGGAGAGGGGGGGGAACTAGATAAAAATTAAAAATATTTTCTCTTATTGGTATAGTAATAAAGATTAGTTCATTACATTAAATAAAGGTAGGGTTATTTCGCAATGTTCAGAAATATGTGGTATTTTACACAGTTCTATGCCAATAGTTATAGAATCAGTTTCAATAGAAAAATTCCTTACATGATTAGAAGAACAATAATTTTTTTGTTTAATCACGAGTAGACCCCTGAGCTTAAAAGATGTTGATATTGGAGAAATAGTAAAGTTCTCTAGTATCTCATCAGCAACTGCAAACCTGTCAAGAGACTAATCTTAAGGTTGATCGGAATAAAATAGCTAAGTGTTTGGACAGTAAAATACTTTACCTAGGTTATATTTACATTAGAGGGTAATATTAACTTATTTTTTTTTATACCTATCTTCATCACTATGTTCTTGTTTTTTTTTTATTGTTTATACAGCTGTATAAATAATAAAAAACTTGAAGAGAGGGTGCCTGCAGAGCTGTAAAGTAGAAAAAGCAAATATATAGGCTTATATATTTGCTTTACTGGCTTGCTTACTTGACGAAGTCATAGTATTGCTTGCCTGTATGTTAAGTTTATATTTTTATACGCGAATCTTTTAGTGAACAGGGTAGAATAATAAACCTTCATTAAAGTTTTTTTACAAACCTAGTAAATATTGCAAGATATTCTGTTTTAATGATATTAAAACATATCTGTCCTAATTATAACACAGACGTATATATGCATCTATCGAGCAGTAGCTAAATTCAGGACCAGTATAGCTAACCGCTATACTAGGGCTTGTATAACTTATTAGTAAGTTATACAAGCCTTAGTGGAAACATTGATATGTAATGCAAAGTAAGGTATTTATCGTTAAAAGTATATGACTTGCTTGCAGATGGGGTTTGATTCCTTCGTTCCGTAGTTTTTAGGTCAAAACCGTACATATATAAAAAGACATTATTTAGTTTGTCCTGCATTAGGTATTGTGACGCCTATCCTAATCGATTAAATCAAGTATTTGTTCTTATTAACCGTGAAGTAACATTTTATGGTCTAAGGCAGGCCATAGTTGAAGTGAACCTTCGGCTTAAACCATCAAATTGCTTGCGGAGCATTAAATCCCTAAAGCAATTTCAACCAAGCAAGCATAGTAATATCGCTTGTGGCACAGGTAATGACTCGTGGTATGGTAAAATCGAAATTGATGAATTATTTAATTAAGGAAAGGGGCAATCCGCAGCCAAGCTCCCTTACTAACAAGTATGGGTGTGCAGTTCATCGATTAAATGTTGGTTAGCGCAAGCTTAAGTTATAGTCAAACCCAACCTGAAAAGATGTAAAAGAACTGCTTATATAAATATAATGTTCTTTGTTAAATGGGTATAAGTATAAATATAGGTTTTTATATTTATACTTAGGGAAAAGTACCCTGGTTTAACCAAAATACGGGTTAAATTAGTGGTATGTTCGCAATGTTCAGAAATATGTGGTATTTTACACAGTTCTATGCCAATAGTTATAGAGTCAGTCTCAATAGAAAAATTCCTTACTTGATTAGAAGAACAATAACGCCTTTATTGAAAAAAAGGTTACAGTTTAACATACGTGCCTAATATTTTTGATTGTTTATGCTATAGCATAAACAATCAAAAATATAAACGTCCGCCTATATTAATATATTATTAGGCGGCTATTCCAACTGTTTGGCTACCAGAAACTATATTAGTTTAGCCTATACCCCTGAAAAATTAGCTTTAGAACATATGAATAGTGGTAATATTACTACTAATTTCGTGATAAATAGTATACTTAGCAACCAAAAAGTATCTATTACCGAAAAAAACTAAAAGATTTGTTAAAGGGTAAAGGGGGTAGAGTTTGATCTTCCTATTACTAAAGATTGTCAAAAAGTTTTTGATAGTTTGGTAGGTAAATCTCAATATAGTGGTTTCGGAGGAGTATATATTTTTACTCTTAAATTTTCGGGATCCATGTATGTTGGTTTATCTAATCTTCTTAGAAGACGTTTGGAATATTATTTTAAAAACACACAACGTACTGGTGGTATGTTTTTACCTATTCTTAGTCAGGAGGGTCTTAATGCTTTTAAGCTAAAAATATTTAAACTAAATAAAGATGAATTTAAAAGTACAGATTGCTTACTTCTAGAACAGTATATGTTATTAGATAAAAAATCTGATTTAAATACATTGAGAGTTGTTAACTTTGGACCTCAAACAGGTAATTCTATATATGTCTATGATTTATCTTGTACCATTCTTTATTATCAGGCTCAATCGCAAATTAGTTTAAAAAGAGTCTTAGGTATTCACCAGTCTTCTTGTAGTAAATATCTGGATACTAAAATACCTTATCTGGATTCTTTTATCTTATTAAGTTTCCCAATAGATGATGCTATTCCTAGTAACTTAACCAGCCTTAAAAAAAACCTCGTTTTTTTTTTTATGAGCTTTTAGATGTGATGAATAAAGAACGTCAAGCTTTATATGACTTAGGTACTCGTAGAAGTAAATCCCTTATTCTTGAAGTTCAAGAAGGAAATAACTTAATAGATCTTTCTCTTTCCATACTTCGTAAGGGGGGATTGGAAATAAGTTATAATTTAATTCTTTAACAAGTTGTATATCCTACTTAAGATCTCTTGGTTTGACTATACATAGGGATACTTTATCTAAACGTATTAAAGAAGGTAAGGTATTTTAGAATTTTATTGGTAAATTTAAAGAAAAATTCTTACCTGCTAATTTTGATTGTGAAAAACTAAATCTGTTGATGGAGGAATACCAAAACAGAGTAGTTGTAAAAGTTGAACTTGAAAAAAATAAAAAAAAACCCAGGGCTAATTGTAAAATCTATCTCTGATAATGAAGTTAGAGTTTTTTTCAGTATTATGGATATAGTTAGATACTATGAAACTCTGGGTATAAAGTTAGATCGTAAATCTATAAACACAAATCTTGCAAAGGGTGAAGTATATAAAGGATTAACCTTTGAGTATAAAGATTAGCCTACATTTAGTATTTCTAAACCAGACCTGCCTTGCTTGTTTTACCTTGTGGAAAGAGTAAGGTAGTGGTTTGATCCGCGAGTCTTTGCGAATATGGGAGAATAATCTAAATTTTATTAAAGCCCATGTACTAAATGTAGCTAAAGACAAACCTACTTGTTTTCGTCCTAGCGAAGCAGGCCCCTGGTCTGAAGACCAAAGGGGCAAGGTTTTTACCAATTTGCCTGAAGGCCAGCCAATTTCCCTTCAGAAATCTGTGGTATTTTACACAGCTCTATGCCTATTGTAATAGAATCAGTTTCAATAGAAAAATTTATTACTTGATTAGAAGAACCATAAAATTTAAATTGTTTCTATCTATAAGTTTATGATTATCCTATTACAATGCCAGATTATATATTATCTGAACCCTTTATTATTAAAGGAATTGAGGAGAAGAGTCTTTAAAGCCTCAATAAACCAAAATTATATTCAATATTAATATTTTGTGTCTGCCTTACCGAATTTTTTTTATTATTTTTTATGACTACTTGTAGTCCTAACATGAAGTGTTAGATAAAAAATAATAAAAAAAAAACCCCTAACACAAAGTGTTAGGGGGGGTTTGGCAAAATTTTTATTATTAAAGATAATAAAAAACACGACTGCTAAAGCAGTCGGGGCCAAAGGGTACAAATAATAAAAAACTTGAAGAGAGGGTGCCTGCAGAGCTGTAAAGTAGAAAAACCAAATTATTTCACATAGGCTTATATATTTGTTTCACGAGTATATTAAGCTTAAGCTTATATCTTGATCTGCGAATCTCCGACAGTATGGTATGCAAAGGAATATCAACCTAGGTATTCACTAGTTTGCCTGTTTGCATTATATTTAGACTGCGGCTCCCCCCCCCACCAGCGTAGATTAAATTAAAATCTTGGATTTGTGAGTAGACTTTCAATCTCCAGTTTTTAATTATTAACTCGTCACACGTCAATTCATCATTTAACAAATACCCACCTAACCGTTCTATAGTTTTACCATCTTCAGTAATTTCCCTTACATAAGGTTTAGGCTTAACCAACATCGGCAACTTCTGTGGTAGATTTCACGGCTTTAATCTATAAATAAAAGGCTCAACCCTTTCAGTTGGTTTAAGCACATTAATGTTTTGTTTTGAGTCTTCTAATGATCTAATTAAATCTATATCTAATAAATCTATTTCTCGCATTCAATCTATAAGTAAAGCACCTTTTCTATGCTCTAAGCTATTAGAATATATATCTATAATATCTGAATTTTCGTTTCTTCATTCACTCATAGAGTAATTATAACTATCCAACTTTTTACTTTTCTCTCTTAAGTATAAAACATAAAAATAATTTTGTACTAATTGTTTACCAATATCTCCAAATATGTTTATACAATTATTATCTTCTTGTTTAGGTTTATTAATTCTAACTAGAAATTTACCTAATAATATACTTACAATATAATCTGTAGGGAGATCCTTTAATATAATACTCATATAATAATGAGGACGATCCAATTCTTTTATATTTTCTCCGCTGTATATCTTACTTACATCTTTTTTTTTTATTATTTCTTAAAATAGATAAATCTTCGCTACTTTTTATTAACATTTCTTTTAGTTTTTGGTTTAATCTACCTAGAATTTCATAAGTATTATAACCCTTATCTTCGTCTTGACTAGATAAACTATACAATAACTTTTCTATTTTTATTTGAGTATCCTTATTATTAGGGTTATTATCTATTATATTTTTAACCCCTTCAAACAATATCTTTTTGTTTCACTCTTTCCTTTTACGGGATTCTGTTTAAATTTTATGTTCTTCAAAACTATTAATGTCGTTACCTAAACCAGAGTTTAAGGTTTTAGGAACTACAATTGCCTTAATAATACGATCGATGGATAGAGGAGAAGAGACCGTAAAAAATCTATAACCATTTCCAAAATATTTAACACCACTAACCAATTTAAAACCGTCGCTTTTAAAGAGGCTACTATGACTAAAACCTAAATGTCTATTTTTAGTAAAACAATTTATTTTATTTATATTCATTTTTTTTGTTTTTAATCTTTAGTTGTATACAACCATTCTTAATCTAAAATAAGACATAAAGAGGTCACCTTATTTGGTTAATGATGCAGGCGGCGACCTCCCAACTTTTCTAGGGCCACCTACTCCCAATAAAGTTTTTAATGATAATTCTTTTTTTTAATTAAATGAAAAAGGTCTCAGTGATAGAGCCTTAATGATCACTTATATTCATAAGACCCTCTGTGAAAGTCCCACCTTCGCACGTGCGGAGTTTAGACACCCCTAGAACTTGACCCGGTTTAACAAGTTTTTCATACATTCTACTTGTAAGGACAATCACTCACTGGCACTAGAAATCAAATCCCGGTATCGATATTTTTTTTTTCTTGTTCTTAAACTTAATCGATCTAAAAGCTTACAAAATCTAGAAGTAAAAATAGAGGACGTTCTATCCCTACTTGGTATTTTAGGCTATGGGTGGAAATCCAAAATACGAGGAGGTGTACTCCTCATTAGTGGGGATTCAAAGGCTATCGAAAAGGTGCTCTACTCTCTGTGTCGGTTTTCTTCCCTATTTTCCTTCTGAGGCATAGAATTGTTGTTTTTGATTTCACTAGCAGTACTATCTTCTTCTAAACAAATCTCTCTATCATTTTCTAAAGCATCTCTAGTTATATATAAGTAATCATAAAAATCGTCTGGTATGTTGTCAACAAGACTATCCCCTCAATAATCAGGCTCCTCATCCAAGTATAAATCCACCTTAGCTGAATTTCAATCATCTTTAACTTCAGAACATGTACGATAATTTTTAGGCTTAACCATTGTATTTTTGATCATGTTTTTAAAATTTTAATAAACCCTCCTGATATTTGACTTATTTTATGGGCTCTCAGGACCTATTGCGTAGGAGCCCTCTCCTGATCCACGACTTTCTCGTGGGGATACTTTAATGTCCTAGACCATAGGGTTTTCAAGGGACTGGGTATAGTCTTTTTCTCATATCATTAGCTTTACCTAACCACCTAAAGGTGGATTAGGTTTATTCCCGGGTTTAACCCAACTAATCAAAGCGATACCTCTAACTACTTATTATAGTAACTTACAGCTTTTCACCCTGCAGGAATATAGAAGTAAACTTCAATATTCCTTTCGGAACCCTGCTTTCGCAGGGATCCAGCTACGCTGGATCTTTGTTTTTCTTCGATTTACAAGAGGTAAAAATAAAGTATTAGGAAGTTGATCGTTATATCGAGGAAAAAGAGCGAAAAACGTAGTTAAAGAAGAGAAACAAAAAAAAGGTCCTCTTCCTCATAACCGTAGCGCGAAAGCATTTCAGTTTTTGCATATACCCCCACCAGCGTAGCAGGTGGGACCCCTACTGTCAGGACGCCCCCGACCCGTAGGGTCGGGGAGCGCCAGACTTCCCCTAAAAAAAATAAAGGGGGTGCCGGCACCCCCCTTTAAAAATAATTCTTTTTTTTTTCTAACACGTTGTGTTAGGACTGCATAGCAGTCATAAAAAAAGAATTATTTTTAATTGGCCCCACTGACTTTTAATTTTAAATATTCATTAGTAATACGACTACGTGTATTTATTCTTCTTTCTTTTTTATGTACTGTGCTTATACTCATAACTTTATAAGAGAAAGCTTTAGATACAAGTAGGCCTATAAACTGAAAATAAATACATTTACGCGGACAGGTATAAATTTAATATTTAAAAAAAAATGGTACAAGCAGCAAAAATTATAGGAACAGGGTTAGCTACAACTGGTTTAATTGGAGCCGGTGTTGGAATTGGTGTAGTCTTCGGTGCATTAATATTAGGTGTATCTAGAAATCCATCATTGAGAGGTCAACTTTTTTCTTACGCTATATTGGGTTTTGC
>Ga0233335_1000109_pt1 | contig 21956 bp, 18 predicted proteins | sample GEONDECOMP222_FD_180695 | JGI IMG/M metagenome (GOLD analysis project Ga0233335, IMG submission 180695) | Leaf litter microbial communities from Shasta-Trinity National Forest, California, United States - GEON-DECOMP-222 | ecosystem: Environmental > Terrestrial > Plant litter > Unclassified... | reverse complement strand
CGGCCCCCCCCCCCCCCCACCGCGCCAGCGGGCTTGTCCCAGTAGCCAAGTAGAAGTCGTTCATTGCGGTGAGATTCTGGAAGTAGAGCACGTTACCGAAGGACGGCTCGTCAATACGGAAATAGACGACGCCCGCGTGCAGCCCGCGCTGCCCAGCTTCGACGGCGCCCTTGCACCCAGCGGATCATCCGCTTCGTCAAAAGGATACAAATCACGTGGCATGAAAGGCATCAACAGACGCACCGAGGGCTTGAATCGTACCGTTACTCGGAGCCGATCGAGTTCGTCGCTCATCATGGCCATCGTGATCACATGCTCACCAATGGCGCTTTTCAACATAACCTTGGCGTCTTCTCCCGGCGCCGGCTTTGATAGCGACCATTTGAATGGATCAGCAAGGAACGCGATCCGGAGAGCTACCCCCCCGGCCTTCGCGCCGAACGATGGCCCATAATGAATCACCGATAGCACGTACCTCGACCGCAAGATCGCCTACGTCGAAGCGCGCCACGCGATCACCACCGTGTTCGGCCGGCGCCTCGCGCAGTGACAGCACGAAGAGACTGCTCTTTTTTATCTGCGTTGCTGCTCTCAATGCCGACACAGGAATCTCCTCTTACATTGATCAAGCATATCTTCGAACCACCGCTACCGGGAAGGGTTCCGATAGAACATCAATAGTAACATGGATTAACGGTTTTAGCGGAAGTATTGATCGCTTAAGCCTGAGGCGCGGCAACTGCGAGTGGAGCCCGGCAAATGACTTCTATCTGGCCGCGCCAGCCGTGGCCTGACTTGGATTGGTCGCAACGTGATGTGTCCCGCGGAGCAGCAATATCAGCGCAAGAATGATCGCCACAACAATGGCGGCTAGCAGGAAGCGGATCGGTTTTTTTTGGGTGTTCGGCTTACGTGGCATCGAGTTTACTCCGATCGTGCGGGCAGTATTGAAGCTTATGCAGGAAGGCGCCGCCGTCTGATGTCAGCGGTCGCAGCATCGACGTCACCAAGGCTCGCTTTATCGATCCTCAGTCGCTGTTCGAAAGCGCCTGCTCGTTCCGCAGGGATTTGTAGTGGTTAATATTGAGGCCAACGAAAATTATAATGATGATCGCCGCAATGATCAGCAAAATAGGCAACGCGGCTCGCCGCACGTTTTTAGGTGTGCGGGTACGGTTAGGATCCAAGGACATAATTTCTCCTTTCAATTTTCTATGGAATACACGTCGATTTTGACTCCGTCCCTAACTCACATAATCTTTATAACTGCGGCTGCGCCATCATCTTCTATAGAGGGGATTTGAACATGCGTTGATCGGTGGCGCTGCTCATTGGCATCATGTTGTGATTGAGGTGTCCCATGATCCAAATTGAGCCAAAAATGACAAGCACAACAATGAAGACGCCAAATGCCAGCGCTAGACTGTTGTTGGCATTGTCAGGGCCACTCGTGATGTGCAGGAAAAAGACTAGGTGAACCCCCATCTGCGCGATCGCGAGCGCTATCAGCGCAGCCGGGATCGCCGGGTGCCAGATCACCTCGCTGTCGGCCACGACGAATGACAAGAACGTCAGCAGCGCTGCGAGGGCGAGTCCCATCGTATAGCCGGAAATGTCGCCGCTCGTGCCGCGCGCGCCGGACGATCCCTCGCCCGGCGCAGCGTCTTCACGGCCATCCTCAGTACGCTCCGTCATCGTGCATGTCCCATCAGATAGACGATCGTGATCAGCGCGACCCAGATGATGTCGAGCGCATGCCAGAAAAGACTGAAGCACATCAGGCGCCGCATCACGTCCGCTCGGAAACCCTTCACCCAAATCTGCGCCATCATCGTGCCCAGCCACAGTAACCCCGCCACGACATGCACGCCGTGACAGCCGACGAGCGCAAAGAAGCCTGACAGAAACGCGCTGCGCTGCGGCCCCGCCCCTTGCGCGATGAGCTTGGCAAACTCTTGCAATTCGAGACCCAAGAAGCCGGCTCCGAGCAGTCCCGTCACCAGCAGCCAGATTTCCGTCAACGCCAGGGTGCGCCGCGTCGCTGCGATCGCGCTCATGCCGCAGGTGTAGCTCGACAAAAGGAGACAGCCCGTCTCCAGCTTGATCCGCGTCAACTCAAACAGCGAACTGCCATCGGGTCCACCTGCCGTGGCGCCTACAAGCACCGCGTAGCTGGCGAAGAAGCCGGAGAACATGACGATGTCGCTGAGTAGGAAAATCCAGAAGCCATAGAGCGTGACGATCGACTTGGAGGCGCCGCCGCCTTCGCTCCGGTCTTCTTCACCACCGGCATTCACGTTGCGACCAAGTACATAAGGATCGCCCATATTCGCCTCGGCGCGGGGTGCGACGGGAGCAGTCATGCCTCCTCCTTTTGCGCGAGCCGCGCTTCGCGCGCAGCGCGGCGGGCGCGATCGATGCAGCGCACCTCTTCGACTGAGATTTCGGTCTCGCCGACGTCGCGCCACGCGAACACCACAAAGGTTGCGTAGGCGCCGAGCAGGCTGACGATCACCAGCCACCAGATGTACCAGATCAATGCGAACCCGGTCGTGGTGGCGAAGAAGGCGGTAATAAAGCCCGTCGGCGTGTTGCGTGGTATCTCGATCGCTTCATAGTCGGGTTCGTCCGATAGTCGCTCGGCTTTGATCGCGCGCTGCTTGACACCCCAATAGGCTTCCTGCCCGGTAACGTCCGGCGGAACCGCGAAGTTGAAGGTCGGCGGCGGCGATGCGGTCGACCATTCCAGCGAGCGGCCGTCCCAAGGATCCCCGGTCTCATCGCGGAGGGCCTCGCGGTTGAGGATGCTGACCACCAGTTGCGCCACCTGGCAGAAAACACCAACCAGCATGATCGCGACACCCATGGTGGAGACGTACAGCCATGGCGTCCATTCCGAGACGTCGATGTGCTGAAGTCGCCGCGTCATGCCCTCGAGGCCCAGAACGTAGAAAGGCACGAATACCGTCACGACACCAGCAAGCGAAAACCAGAAGGCGGCCTTCCCCCAGCCTTCGTGCAGGCGAAAGCCGAACGCCTTGGGAAACCAGTAAATCATGCCGGCAAACGCGCCGAAGAGCACGCCACCGACAATGACGTTGTGGAAATGGGCGACCAAGAACATCGAATTGTGGAGCATGAAGTCGGCCGGCGGCACCGCAAGCAGCACCCCGGACATGCCGCCGACGATGAAGGTAACCATGAAGCCGAGCGCCCACAGCATCGGCGTATCGAAGCGAATCCGGCCGCCGTATATCGTGAACAGCCAATTATAGATCTTCACCCCAGTGCCGACCGCGATCACGCTGGTGGCGATCCCGAACGCGGCGTTTACATCGGCCCCTGCCCCCATCGTGAAAAAATGGTGTAGCCAGACTGTGAAGGATACGACGCAGATGAACAGCGTTGCTGCTACCATCGAGCGGTAGCCGAACAGCGGCTTTCCCGAGAAAGTGGAGAAGATCTCGGAAAAAATGCCGAACGCCGGCAGAATGAGGATGTAGACTTCCGGATGACCCCACGACCAGATGAGGTTCATAAACATCATCGGATTCCCACCAGCATCGTTGGTGAAGAAGTGAAAACCGAGATAGCGGTCGAGCGTCAGCATCGCCAAGGTTGCCGTCAGAATCGGGAAGGCGGCGACGATCAGCAGGTTGGACGCCAGCGCGGTCCAGCAAAACATCGGCATGCGCAGATAGCCCATGCCCTTGGCGCGCATTTTCAGAATGGTCGTGACCAGGTTCACACCGGACATCAGCGTGCCGACCCCAGATATCTGGATCGACCAGAGATAATAATCGACGCCGACGCCGGGCGAATAGGCGAGCTCGCTGAGCGGGGCATAGGGGAGCCAGCCGGTGCGTGCAAATTCGCCCACGACCAAGCTGATGTTGACGAGCAGCGCGCCCGAGGCGGTGAGCCAGAAGCTGACCGAGTTGAGAGTTGGAAAGGCGACGTCCCGCACCCCCAGCTGCAACGGCACCACGAAGTTCATAAGACCGATCACAAAAGGCATCGAGCCGAAGAAGATCATGATCGTGCCGTGTGCCGAGAAGATTTGGTCATAATGTTCAGGCGGTAGAAAACCCGGAGCGTTGATCGCTAGCGCCTGCTGCACGCGCATCATGATCGCGTCGCTGAACCCACGCAGCAGCATGACGAGGCCGAGCAGACAATACATCACGCCGATCCGTTTATGATCGACGCTCGTAATCCATTCGAGCCATAAATAGCGCCAGTGCCCTCTGCGGGTGATCCAGCCGAGGACGCCGAGCATTATAATAAAAACCGCGGTGCCAGCAGCGAGGGGGATCGGCTCGCCCACCGGCACCGCCGACCAGTCGAGTTTACCGAGCATGGCCGGCCTCGAGCTTTGGCGAGATCGTGGAACCACCACCACCGCGATCCGGCATCGGCCGCGCAGCGGGTGACAGATGCTGGCGGACGACCGCGTCGAAAAGCCCGGGCTGTACCGATCCGAAAATGCCCTGCGGACTACCGACGCTCGGCCTGGCGAGACGCGCGTAGCTAGTCCCGTCAAGTATCCCCGGGCCTCCCCGCGCGCCGCGCACCCACGCGGCATAGTCCGACGGAGAGATCGCCCGAACCGGGAAGCGCATCTCCGGAAAGCCGTCACCGCTGAACATCGCGGATTGCCCGTGGTAGACGCCCGGCAAGTCTGCCTGCAGGTGCAGATGGGTCACCATCCCGTTCATGGTGTAGATCATGCTGCCGAGCCGCGGCACGAAAAACGCGTTCATCACGGTCGCCGACGTCAGCGAAAAATGGACCGGCACACCGATCGGCACGACGAGCTGATTGATGGTGGCGATTCCCTCGCGCGGATAGATGAACAGCCACCGCCAATCGAGCGAGACGACCTGCACATCGAGGGGGCGGACACGCGACGCCAGCGGCCGGTATGGGTCAAGCTGGTGACTGCCCACCCAGATCAGCCCCCCCAGGAACAGGATCACCAACACCGGAATCGACCACACGACTAACTCGATGCGTCCCGAGTAGACGAACTCCGGCTGGTAGCGCGCGCGCTTGTTCCCTGCGCGAAACCACCAAGCGAAAGCCAGAGTGGCGATGATAGTCGGCACTACTATTGCCAACATAATCATCAGCGCGTCGAGGAGGATCATGCGGTTAGCAGAGGCAATCGGCCCCGCAGGCCGCAAGACGCTACTGTCTTCGGCGCACCCGCACACGGCAAGGACAAGCGCCGCCAGAAAGAGACGGACCGGGCGAACGTCCGCGATTGACCAGAGCAGACTGGAGGGCCGCGCAGGTGTCATCAGGGGGCGATCTGCTTGATCGTGGCGTTCAGCACACACCAGCTTCCGGCGGCGGGGGCCGGCGGAGCGTTCTCACAGTCGTCTCGCATCGCATTATTCCTTGGGCGCCCGAAGAGTGCTCAGAGGCAACCAGCACACGCCAATAATCGTCACCGGGTGAGGTGCGATGCCGAGGATCCGTAGCTTAGGCTTGGATGTCCGTTCTTACATGCTGGACATAGCGCCCGTTTGGAGCTTCGTGGCGGCAGCGAGGTGCTGCTTGATGATCGGCACCGCCGCTTTCGCCGACATCCGCAGCGGCGACTGGTCGCCTCTCGCGGCATAACTGGTGTGCAGGTCGAGCGCCGCCTGATGGGCCGGAATCTGTTGGCCGATATAGAGTCGGTCGAAATCCGCGGCGGAAGCGTTCTGCAGCTCCGCAATCGACGCGGTCGCGCCTGGGTCGAGCACCGGCGCGGGTGGTGTGAGGCCGGCCTTCGCTGCAGCCTTCAGGGTAGCTGCTGTAGTCTCTTGGTGGTGCTTGATTAGCATGGTTGCGAACTTGCGCACGGCGGGGTTCTGAGTTTTCGCCAGTGCGACCTGACTGGAGTTGATTTCATACAGATCGCTCGTCCCCGCCGCGGCGACGTACGGCATCGCCGACGTTTTGGCTTCTGCGGGCGGTGGAGGCGGAGGCGTCTGGGCGAAAACCGGCAAGAACAATGCAGTTGTGAAAACTAGGGCAATCAGCGCGCTGACTTTCATGTTCGTTTCTCCCTGATTTACGGACTGATTTACGGACGCCGGTGACAAGTGCCGCCGTATCCCGGCAAGGATATGAACATCGCGCCTTCGAGCATGTTCCGGCTATTTCTGGTGTCGCCTAATCCATATCAGTCAATAATTTATATAAATTGCGGTTTACTAAATTTCCGTGCCCTCAACCGGATCTTCAATCATCAAAATACTGATCCAAGTAAGTACGAATCAGGAGAACCTCTCTCTGAACCGCGCGTTTTCAACGAGAAGACCAGACGCCATTGCTCGCCGGCGCCGATCTCCGTGCTTTGAACCTTCGGCGGCAATTTTCATGGAATCCGAAATGCTCGCAATGAACTATCGTGGACCTTACCGCGTACGTGCCGAGGAGAGGCCAATGCCCCGCATCGAGCATCCAGAGGATGCGATCGTCCGCGTCACCCGGTCATGCATCTGCGGCTCTGACCTGCATCTATACCACGGCATGGTCCCAGACACCCGCGTCGGCATGACGTTCGGACACGAATTTTGTGGGGTCGTCGACGAAGTCGGTCCTGAAGTGCGCAACCTCAACAAAGGGGACCACGTCCTGGTCCCTTTCAACATCGCTTGCGGGAAATGCCATTTTTGCCAGCAAGGTCTGTTCGGAAACTGTCATGAGAGCAACGCGCAGGCGACCGCGGTCGGCGGCATCTTCGGCTATTCGCATACCGCAGGCGGCTATGACGGCGGCCAAGCGCAGTTCGTTCGCGTACCCTATGCTGACATCGGTCCGACAATCATTCCGGACTGGATGGAGCCGGACGACGCGGTCCTCCTTACCGACGTCGTGCCGACCGGCTATCAGGCGGCGGAGATGGCTGGCATCAGGCGCGGCGACACGGTTGTCGTGTTCGGTGCCGGCCCGGTCGGGCTAATGGCGGCAAAATCGGCATGGCTGTTTGGCGCGGCGCGCGTGATCGTTATTGATCATGTCGAATACCGGCTCGAGTTCGCGCGCCGATTCGCCGACGCAGAAGCGTACAACTTCAGGGAAATGGACGACCCGGTCGTCTTTCTGAAGAAGGCGACAGACTCACTTGGCGCCGACGTGTGCATCGACGCGGTCGGCGGCGACGCGGCCGGCAACGCGCTGCAAACGCTGTTCGGCACCAGGCTTAAACTTGAAGCTGGAAACGCCATCGCGCTGCACTGGGCGATTAATTCGGTGAAGAAGGGTGGAATCGTCTCGATTGTCGGGGTTTATGGTCCAACCGGCAACATGATCCCAATCGGCAACGTTGTGAACAAGGGCATCACGATCCGCGCCAACCAGGCGTCGGTGAAGCGCCTACTGCCCAAGCTGATCGAACACATTCGAAAAGGTCGACTTGATCCCAAGCAACTGATTACGCACCGCGTGCCGCTGGCCGACGTCGCCGACGCCTACCATATCTTTTCGGCAAAGCTCGATGGCTGCATCAAGCCCGTTCTGCTGCCGAACGCCGCCTGAGGAAATGATATGACGAACGCCATTGTCGACACCGCAGCAATTCCCGGCTGGGGCATTGACGCGGATCCTGAAAATGATCCCACCTATCCCATACGGCATGTTGAGGACCAAACTCGCGGGCTCACCTGGAACCGCCCCACCCAGCAGCAGCCGGACGTGGAAATCCTGCAGTCGATCGAACATAATCGCCGGCCGGCGGTGGTCGGCACATCCACGCCGCCCAGCGGTCTTAGTGGCGTGATCCGCCGCATCGCCTTCAAACGCAGTGAGTCCGATTGGTGGCACTGGCTCATGCTAATGGGCGCAGATCGGATCAACGTTGTTGAGGGCGTTATCGATGACCTAACGCATGGCAAGTTACCCAATATTCCGGCTGAAATGGGCATTAAGGCGGAGTGGCGGCACAACAAAACCGGTCTGACGAAGAAAATCGTTGTCGCTGTGGCCGCCACCACCGCTTTGTATCTGCTCACGCGCCGTAAAAATGTACTTCCACAGAAAGCGGTGCCCCAATAGCTATCGACTAAAACGGATCGATATTTAGGATTTCCAACTCGCATGACGTCCAATTCATAACGCGCCGTGTTGAGATGGGGAGCATTCTTCGCGGCGTCCGGGCTGCGCAGACCGAAGATCGGCCACCAGCGAAGAGAGTCGTCGAATCCTGTACGTTACAGGGGCGGCACTCTCGCTGGAAAAAACAGGTAAGGTCTCAGCGGCTCCGTTGCTACCAAGATGAGGTGCGGAGATCCGCACCCGTTGCCTGCGCCGTAGGCGACCTTGCCATTAGCTCGACCCGTTCGCAGCGTTTGGCATTGGCACGCACGTTGCCGAAACGTGCTTGCCAAGTCCGGGGGTCCTCAGGCGCGTGTTCAGTTCGCATCCGACTTTCACGCACTTTGCAGCGGCTTCGACACCGCCTCGAGGCTCTTGCCAGCCGCCTCCACGCCGAACCGCATCTCGAAGAGCGCGCCCAGCAGCATCAGGATTCCGCCGAGTGCGTAACCGAGCGCGACCATCGGCTTCGCCCCGGTCGCGATCAGCACGCCAAAAAGGATCGGCGCGCCCACACCGCCGATAGTCGTGCCGAGCGTATAAAATATTGCGATAGCGAAGGCGCGGATCTCGAGCGGGAAGATCTCACTGACCGTCAGATAGGCCGCGCTCGCCGCCGATGAAGCGATGAAGAAGATCACCGTGAAGATCGCGCCGACGCCGAACGCTCCGAGCGTGCCGAGCCCGAACGGGATGGCCGCGCCGACCAAGAGGATCCCTGCCAGTCCGTAGCAGGCGGTGATCATCTTCTTGCGCCCTACGATGTCGAACAACCGCCCGAGCGTCAGCGGCCCTAGAAAACTCGCCACGGCGAAGGGCAGCAGGTGCAGCGGCAGATCCTTGTCGGCGGCGTGAAAAAAAGTTTTCGCAACGATGCCGTAAGAAAAAAACACGGCATTGAAGAAGAACGCCTGCGCTACCATCAGCATCAGCCCGAGCAGCGAGCGCTTAAGATTGTCGCCGACAATGTTTCGGAACACTTCGCCCAGCGGCGTGTGATCGCGCACGCGGATCTTCATCCTATCGCCTTCGACGGGCGGCAGCGTGCGCTTGCCGTTCTTGGCGACCTGCGCCTCGATCTCGCCAATGATCCGTTCGGCATCCTTCTCGCGGCCCCTTAGCATCAGCCATCGCGGACTTTCCGGCACGAACAGCCTCAGCAACATGACGCCGAGCGCCAGCGTTCCGCCGACGCCAAACGCCAGCCGCCATCCAAGCTTCTGCGGCACATTGCCGGACAGGAGGTACATGGCGACTAACGATCCGATCGTGGCGCCCAGCCAGAAAGTGCCGTTGACGATCAGATCGACGGTGCCGCGCACCTTGCCTGGGATCAACTCGTCCACCGCAGAATTGATCGCCGCATATTCGCCGCCGATGCCGAAACCGGTAAAGAAGCGACAGATCGCAAAGCTGAGAAACCCCCAAGAGAAAGCGCTGGCGACGGTCGCCAGCGAATAAGTGGCCAGGGTGATGAAGAACAGCCGGCGGCGGCCGAGACGATCGGTGAGGTAGCCGAACGTCAAAGCGCCGAGCACCGCCCCCGCCAAATAGATCGTCGCAGTGCCGGTGATCTGAGTGTCGGTCAGACTTAGCCCGGCGCTGGTCTGCAGGACGCCCGACAGCGTGCCGACGAACGTCACCTCGAGCCCGTCGAGCAGCCAAGACGTGCACAGCGCGGCGATGATCAGCGTATGCCAGCCGGACCAAGGTAAGCGGTCGAGTCGGTTCGGAAGAGCGGTCTCAATCGTGCGGTTGGCGGGCTGGCCCTGGTCTGGCATGGATCGCTCCGGCTCTTACAATTTCTTGATGATGCTGATACCGCCGTTGCGCTCCAGGATCGCGTAGTCGACATCATGCAGCGAGGTGATGCCCTGCGCGCGCGCCGCCGCCGCAACGTCCCCGGGGCGGATTGCCATGCGCCGCATGGCCTCGTCCTGCCAGGCGCCCTGCCGGATCAGGACGAGCGGCGTGCCGTCTATCAACGCGCCGATCCTCGGGCTCTTGCTCTTGGCCCATGCGAGCGCGCGGTGGATCATCGCTACCGCGATCACCGCGCAGGTACAGTTCACCACTGATCTATCCTGCCCGACCGTAGCTAGTATGATCACACCGCCCATTAGAAATATCAGCACGAATTCGAAGAGCGTCATCTGCGATCCCGCGCGGCGCTTCAGCACGCGCACGGCGACCAGCAAGATGAAATAGCCGATAACGGCACGGACAAGTGTTTCCATGTCGCTTCAGGGCATCACGAAGACGCTGGCTTCGATGGCCGGCGAGTTGGGAATTTGGATCCGGAAGCTATGTGGCCCAGGTAACACGGGCTGAAGTTGGATCTGGATCTCCGCCGGTCCCGTAGTCGTCAGAAAAGTGTAGAGAATACCGCCCTGGCCTATTACCGACTCCGCCGGTTGCGGCGCGACCCGTTGCGCGCCGAGGCTCTGCACGATCGAATCACTCACGAAAACCTTTACGTGTCCATCGCGGATCGCGTTTGGGCCGATATGCAGTGTCATCGTCGATGGCGTGTTCGCGCGCTCGATCCGTTCGTATTCGATAGTCAGGCTGCCGTCGGGCGCGCGCACCTTGGCTTTGGCGAGCCAGCCATGGCCGAACATGCCAAGCAGATCGCACACGATCACAATCAGGAATACGCTCCATATTATACGCTCAAACTTCCACCAACGCCGTTGGAAATCGAGATCCTCGCCGACAGCGACTTCTCCATCCAATTTCGGAACGGTATCCTCGACAGGTGTTGTGAACGGCTGCTCTGCCATCAGGCACCTCCTTCCCCGTCCGCCTTCGAACGCGGCATCACGTTGATTTGTCCGAAGCTCTCGAGCACGGCCAGGCGGATTTCGGAAAGATCGCGGATGCCTTGATCGCGCGCCACGTCCATCACGTCATCGTCCTGGATCATCATCTTACTCAGCGTCTGCGTGCGCCATCCGCCCTCGCCGAGCAGGATGAGCGGCACACCGTCCAGGACCCGGGCCGCGATGTCCGAGCGGAGGCGTAGCCAGGACAGACCGTAGTGGCAAAGCGCGATAGTCAGGATTTGGCAAACAGCGTTCACAAGTGAAGCTTCGTTGCCGACCATGCCGGTTAACGTAAGGCCACCGAGATAGAAAATCAGGACGAACTCGAAAGGGGTAAGCTGCCGCCCCGGCCTCCGACCGACCACCCGTACGATCAAGACCAGAAAAAAATATCCAAAAGCCGCACGACATATCGTCCACAGAGCAATTTCCAAGGATCAAACTCCTAAAAGCACCCGCGTCTGTTCCGCGTAAAATCACGCGCAGTTTGATCACTTCGATAGCCACGCCGAACGTGACATGGAGACATTCCTCGTCGCTGACGTGCAGTTCCAATCTACTCGCCGGCTAATTCTTGATACCTTTCTTATGTATGAGGCGCGCAAACTTGGATTAGGAATCACACTTTATGTGCCCGACCTGACTACTCAAGTCTCAAGGTCGCGCCGTATATGTCACTACGCGTCAGGCGCGGCGCTCTTGCGGCTTCGGGGCTTACGCTGTGGCGAGCCAGCCAGCGCAGCCGTCGTCTTCGCGCTGGCCTGACCCTTCGCGGCGGCCGCTTTTGGTGCGGGCGCATCTGCTGCCGCCTGGCGCGACTTGACCGTACGGCGGGCCGGACGGTGGGCGGCCGGCGGTGTCTCGATTTCGCTCGACGCCTGTCGCCAATGTTCCTCGTGCCGCCCCTCGGGCTTTCCCTCGCCCTCCCAGAGCGCAAAAGCACGCTCGCGAATGCGATCCAGCAAATCCTTTTTCAACGTCATCACCCTACCTCCCGAAGTTGAAGTCCGAAATTTCTTTTGGTCTCACGCCACCGAGATGTGCACCGGCTCGCGCGCGAACAGCTCCGCCACTTCCACCTTTTCTCCCGCGATCGACAGTTGCGTATCCGCCCACCACGCGGGCGGCGGCACCAGCACGGTGCCGCCTACCAACGGTTCGGCACAGCGCAGGGCAAACGCGCACGCCAACCGCGAGGATGCGGTCCGCCGCTCAAACGCCAGCAAGTTCTGCGCGCGGGCGCCAGTCGCGGCAATCGGTGCATAGTCCCCATTCGCAAAAAGCTCGGGATGGGCGCGCCGCAAAGCGAGAAGTCGCCGAATCAGGGCGAACTTGCCGGTTTCAACGGTCCTATCCTCCAGCCGCTTCATCCGCTGCGCATAATCAACAGGGCGGCGATTGTCGGGGTCGACCAGGCTGAGATCGAGAAGCTCGGCACCCTGGTAGAGATCGGGCACGCCCGGCACCGTGTAGCGCAATGCCGTCTGCACTAGAGTATTGGCGTGCGCTGCCGGGAGCGTCGAGGCAACGAAGCGCGTCATGCCGGTCAGGAACGCGGAAGACCGCGCCGGATCGAGCAACGTCTCGAGCAGCGCGCGGCACCGCGCCTCGTACTTCTCATCTGGCATTTCCCAGGAGGAGCGCAGCTTGGCCTCACGCAATGCCTTAGCCTGCCAACCGTCGACGCGCTTGGCAAATGCGGCAAGCCCCGCGCCGTCGTCCGCGCCGAGTACCTCGGGCCATGCACCAAACAGCGTTTGGTAGAGCATGTAGCGATCCGCCGCGTCGGTACCTTCGGGAGAGACCGTCGCCTCCCAGCTCGCTACCGCGTCGCGCCAAGCCTTGGGGATTTCGCTCAGTACTGCAAGGCGGGCGCGGACGTCCTCGCCGCGCTTGTGGTCGTGCGTCGCTGTCGCCAGCATCGCGTGCGGAAAGTCCTTGCCCCGCGCCAGTACGGCGGCGTGGAACCGTTCCGGCGATGCCGAGAAGCACGACGCGTCGAACCCAACGTCATTGCGCGAGAGCAGCCGACCGTAGCGGTAGAAGGCGGTATCCTCGACCGCCTTGGCGGCGATCGGCGCGGATAATTGCTGAAAGCGGCGGACCGCCTCAGCGACCATTGCCGACTCTCCGGGTCCGGTGCCTGCCAGCCAGCCGAGGACGGCGTCGATCACTGGCGCTTCGCCGGGCGGGATGAAGGGTGCCACGCGGCGACGCGCCTCGGCACGGATCGCGGCGTCGGCGTGCGGCGCGGCTTTACCGGTGCCATACGTGCGGTAGACCGGAAACACCCACAGCAGCCGTTCGATCGCGCGGCGGACCATGCCCGCGGTGAAGCCGAGCTGCTCGACAAGCGGCCCGAAGGCGGTGACGCAGCCCTCCAGCTGTCCCTCGAACTGCCAGGCGAGCATGTCCTGCCGTGCGCGCAGCTCTTCGGGCGCGTAGCTGGCATTGCGGCCACTGATCTCCTCCCACAAAGCGCCAAGCGGGATTTCGCCGCCGGGTGCATGGAGTAGAGCCCCCACCTCCTCCATGAAATCATAGCCGCTGGTGCCGTCGACTCCCCAGTCGCGGGCGAGCAGCTCGCCCGCGCCGAGGATCTTCTCGACGACGATATAAGCTGGCCCGGGCGACGCCTTCGTCGCCCGCGCTAGGGCATTGAGCCGCGCACGCAACGTTCGGCAATAGCTCGCCGGATCGGTCAGCCCGTCAACATGGTCGACACGCACGCCATCGATTAGCCCTTCTTCGTAAAGGCGGAAATAGAGCACGTGCGTCGCCTCGAACACCGCCGGGTCCTCAATGCGTACGCCGGCGAGTTCGCTGATTGTGAAGAAGCGCCGCCAGTTGAGCTCGTCATTGGCGGTACGCCACGAGGTAAGGCGGTAGTGCTGGCGATCCAGCAGCGCCGCTACATCGGCCGATTCGGCCAGCCCGGCTTGATCCTCGGGCCGGATCGGGAAGCGATGTTCGCCATACGCCGACAGGAACCAGTCGTCGTCGTCGCGTTCGAGCCGAATGCTGCCCTCCGCAAGCGCGGTCGGCAAAGGATCGCCAAGCACGGGCAGCACCAGCTTGTCGCGCCAGTCGATGTCGAACACGCTCGCATGCTTGCTGGTCTGGCCTCGTGCGAGCACGTCGTTCCACCAAGCATTGTCGCCGCCGGCCACGCCCATATGGTTTGGCACGATATCAATGATCATTCCAAGCCCGCGCGCTCGCAGCGCTGCAACCAGGCTGCGGAACGCGGGTTCGCCGCCCAACTCCGGATTGATCCGCGTCGGATCTACGACATCATAACCGTGCGTCGATCCGGCGCGCGCCGTGGTGATCGGTGAGGCATAGAGGTGGCTGATGCCGAGCCCGTCGAGATACGGCACCAGCGCCTCCCCATCGGCGAAGGTGAAGTCTTTGTGAAACTGGAAGCGGTAGGTCGCGCGCGGGGTCATGATGTTCTCTCGGCATTGAGCGTGGCCAGACGCGTGACGACTTCGGGGCGGGCTAGAAGCGTGTCGGCCGGTTCAGGCATGCGGCGGCGCCAGTTGGGATGTTCGTCGATCGTACCCGGCAGATTAGGTTGCTCGACTGCGCCGACGATGTCCTCGAGCGGCACGATCGCGAGCGCGGACGGAGTGCGGCCGATGAAGGCAAGCGCCGCATCCACGACAGTCGCACCCTCCTCGGAGCCCGGCTGCGGCTTGGCGGTCACGCCGGCATCGACGAACGCGCTCCAGAGTTTGTCGCGCTCCTGGCTGCGCGTCGCCTGGTCGGCGACTTCGTCGCGCGCGCGCGAGGTGCGGCCAAGCTGCCAGTTCCACTCGATATCGCGCCCGCGCCACCAGCCAGCGACGGTGGCCAGATCGTGCGTGCCGGTCATCGCCGCCGCGTCGCGATCATAGTCCTCAGGCGGCAGGAAGCCGCCTTCCTTATCGCGCTCGAACCACAAGACGCGCATACCGAGCGTCGCCTTCTCGTCCATCGCGGGGCGGAAGCCCTCGGGCACGGTGCCGAGATCCTCGCCGATCACGATCGCACGGGCGCGGTTCGACTCGAGCGCGAGCAGGCGGAGCATGTCGTCCATCGGCATCGTTAGATAGGCGCCCTGCTTGGGCGAGGCACCCTCGGGCACCACCCACAGCCGGCGGAGGCCGAGCGCATGGTCGATACGGATGCCGCCGGCATGATCGAGCGCCGCACGCAGCGTCGCAATGAAAGAAGCGAAAGCGGTGCGCTGCAAGGAACGCGGCGAGAAGCCCGTAATCCCCCACCCCTGCCCGTCGGGCCCGAGCAGATCGGGCGGTGCACCGATTGATAGCCCAGTAAGCAGGTCGTCACGCCGGCTCCATGCATGACTGCCGCCCGGGTCCATTCCAACGGCGAGATCCGCGATGAGGCCGAGTGCCATGCCCGCACCGGTGGCTGCCCGCTGGGCGGCACCCAAGCTGCGCTTGGCGAGCCATTGCAGGAATACAAAGAAGCCTACTTCCTCAATGTGTTCGGCGGCGAAGCGCGCCACCGCATCCCCAGCGGGATCATGATAGTCCGCCGGCCAGTCCGGCCAGCCGCGAGCGCCGGTCTGCGCGAAAAAGTGCGCGTGGAGCGCGTCAAAGCGTGCGTGCTGCTCGAGTTCATCGCCGCCTCGCTCGGCATAGGCGGCAACTGACGCGCGCACCCCGTCTAAGCGCGCCTCATAGGCGGCGCGCAGGATAAGCAGCCGCTCCGGGATCGCCCGCGTCCAGTCGATCAGGTCGCCGCTGGGAGCACCCGCAGGGGAGACGCCCAGGAGGCCCGGATCAGCATAGAGAACGTTGAGGAACAGCCGGCTTGACGGCGCATAAGGGCTGTACCGACTGCTGTCGGCGGGGAACAGCGCATGGACCGGGCTGATCGCCAGCGCGTCCGCGCCGCGCCCCGCGAAGGCGCGCGCCGTTGCGGCGAGCGTGCCGAAATCACCGAAGGCGGTGTCGCGATCGCCGCGCAGCGCGGCGATCTGCACCGACGGGCCCCAGATGCGGCGTCCTTCGGCGGCATCCTCCACCGTAAAGCAACGTGGCGGCGCGATTGCGAGCGCGATCTCACGTCCGCCGATGGCGAGCCGGTGATAACCGGGCTCGGCGATCGCCGGCAGGCGAAGGCGACCGCCGACCGTCTCCAGCAGGACGTCGCGACGTGCGCCATTCTCGAGGATCAGCTTCGCCGAGCTCGCCGTGCCGCACCGCGCCGGAAGCAGGGTTGGGGCACCGGTCACACCGGACAAAAACGCGCAATCGATTTCACGATCGCCGGCGATCCGCGCCACACTTTCAGCGATCGCGGCCTCGCTGTCGGCGGGAAATCCGAGCGCAGCGAGGATTGGGACGAGCGATTCGTCGGCGACACGCTGCGCCTCCCCGAGCGCATCTTTCCAATCGATCTGGAGGCCGGCGGCCTCGGCGAGGTCGTGCAGGCTGCTCATGCTTCGATCCACACTGCAATACTTGCCGTAGCGCCGGACGGGCCGAGCGCGAACAGCGGCGCGGCCAGGGTGGGGAATCCTACCCGCGCGTCGCCGAGATTGAGTGCGATCGTCAGTGTCGCGCCGTCTCCCATCCGCCAACGCGCAACCACCGCCCCCTCGCCAATCGCCTGCGCGCCAATCGCGCTCGCATTTTTGAGGCGCGGCACGATCGCCTCACGGCGCAACGCTAGCAATTGCGCATACAGCGCGCGCCACGCGGCAGCGTCCCGACCCGGTTGAGGGCGCGACCGCGCGAAGGTTTCGATGGCATTGGGATCGGGGATGCGTTTGCGCGCCTCCGGATCGGCAAAGGTTGCAAACTTGGCGAATTCTTTGCGCCGACCTTCGCGCACGGCGTCGGCGAGTTCGTCGTGGAAATCGGTGAAGAACAAAAACGGCGACGTGCTGCCGCTCTCGTCGCCCATGAACAGCAACGGGATCTGCGGCGTCAGCAGCAGAAGCGTGGTGGCGGCGCGCAGTTTGGCTGGTTCAGTTAGCACTGTCAGCCGCTCCCCCAGCGCGCGATTGCCGATCTGGTCGTGATTCTGCAGGAACGACACGAAGGCGGAGGGCGGCAGATGGCCGCTCGGCTTGCCACGTGGCTTGCCGTCATGGTTAGCCGATCCCTCACCCTGGTAGATAAAACCTTGCGATAGGCAACGCGCGAGCCGCTCGGCCGGGCGGTCGGCGAAATCTGAATAATAGGCGCTGGTCTCGCCGGTCAGCAGCACATGCATCACATTGTGGAAATCGTCGTTCCACTGCGCATCGTAGCGGCAGGACGCGAGGCGATCGGCGTCGTTAGTCTCGTTTTCAAGGACGAGGTGGACCCGCCGATCCGGGCCGACGGCGAAGCGTATATCGGCCGCCAGCCGGTCAAGGAAAGCGTTGTCGGCAATCGCGTGAACCGCATCGAAACGCAGACCATCGAAGCGATAGTCGCGCAACCACATCAGCGCGTTTTCGAGGAAGAAGTCATGCACCGCAGGCTTCGACACCGCGACCGCGCCGCCCCAGGGCGTGTGCACCTCCGCGTTGAAAAAGCCCGCGGCATAGGCGCCGAGATAATTGCCGTCTGGACCAAAATGATTGTAGACCACGTCCAGAAACACCATCAGCCCCAAGCAGTGCGCACGATCAATCAACGCCTTTAGTTCGTTGGGTGACCCGTAGGTCTCGGCTGGCGCGAACGGCAGCACGCCGTCATAACCCCAGTTACGCGTGCCGCCGAACGCGCCAAGCGGCATCAGCTCGATCGCAGTAATGCCGAGCTCGACCAGCCCCGGCAGCATCTCCGCTACGCCCGCGAATCCGCCAAGCGCCCCGACATGAACCTCCTGGATCACGGTCTCTTCCCACGGCCGACCCCGCCACTCCTCGGACCGCCAGCGATGGGCGTCGGGATCGACGATCACGCTCCAGCCGTTCACCCCGCCTAATTGGCTGCGAGAGGCGGGGTCCGGGACGGTCAGATCGTCCTCCAACCGAAAGCGATAGCGCGTCCCGGCGCCGGCGAGCGCCTCGGCCGCGAACCAGCCGTCACCCTTGGCCGTCATCGCCAGCGGCGCGGCGCCCTCGATCTCCAGCGTCACCGCTGCACGATCCGGCGCCCATAGCCGGAAGCGCGCGCGATCCCGTCCGAGTAAAACGGGTCCCCACTGGTTCATTGCGCGGCCATCCTCCAAGTGAGTAGCGCCGCGCCTTGGGGGCCAACCTCATATTCGCCGTCGACCTCCACTGGCGCCTGCTCTGGCCTGGCGCTGTCGATCATCACCATGCGCTCGCCACCCGGCGGTGGCAGCTTGAACAGGATTGCCTCTGATGATCCGTTGAGCAGCAACGTGACCGTCTCGATCTCGCCGTTTTCCAGCCGCATCGCGCGGCGCATCACCAGCGCCCGACCCTCGGGGTTGTCCCAATCCTGAGACGACAATCGCTCCCCGCGCTCGTCCCACCAATCAAGGTCGTCGATGCTTTGGCCCAGCGCTCCCTCGCCGTATAGGAAGTTGCTGGCGCGCAGCATCGGGTAGCGCCTGCGAAACGCGACTAGCCGCGATGTGAAGTCGATCAGCGCCTCACCCTCGGGCGAGCGCGCGTGGTTCCAATCGAGCCAACTGATTCTGTTATCCTGGCAATAGGCGTTATTGTTGCCCTGCTGCGTGCGGCCGAACTCGTCACCCGCAACCAGCATCGGCGTACCGAGCGAGGTGAGCAACGTCGTCAGCATCGAGCGCATCACGCGCATTCGCGCATCGTTGATCGCCGGATCGTCGGTCGGTCCCTCGGTGCCCCAATTGCACGAGTAGTTCTCGGAATGGCCGTCGCGGTTGTCTTCGCCATTCGCTTCGTTGTGTCGGTCCTCGTAGGAAACCGTATCGGCAAGCGTGAAGCCGTCATGCGCGTCGAGCAAGTTGACGCTCGCCCAAGGCCGCCGTGCGCGCCGGTCGAACAAATCGCCCGATCCCGACAGCCGCGCGGCCAGATCGCCCCGCTGCCCGGGATCGCCGCGCCAGAACTTGCGCGCCGTGTCGCGATATTTGTCGTTCCACTCGGCGAAAGACGGCGGGAAGTTGCCGAGCTGGTAGCCGCCCGGGCCGATATCCCATGGCTCCGTGATCAGCTTCAGCCGGCCAAGCACCGGGTCCTGGCGGAGCACGTCAAAGAAAGCCGCGCCCGGATTGAAGCCGTTGTCCTCGCGGCCGAGTGTGAGTCCGAGATCGAAGCGGAAGCCGTCTATGCCGAAGCTCGTCGCCCAGTAGCGCAGGCTGTCCGCTACCATCTGGATCACACGGGCACTCGTCAGTTTCAGCGTGTTGCCGGTGCCAGTGTCGTTGATACAATATCGCGGATTGTCGGGCAGCAGCCGGTAATAGGTCGCGTTGTCGAGCCCGCGCCACGACAGCGTCGGCCCGCGCTCGGAGCCTTCGCAGGTATGGTTATAGACCACGTCCAGGATCACCTCGATCCCCGCCGCGTGGAGGCGGCGCACCACGCGGCGCAGCTCGTCCTGCGTGTCAGTCGAGAAATAGCTCTGCTCGGGCGCGAAGAAACCGAGCGTGTTGTATCCCCAATAGTTGCGCAAGCCCTTTTCCTGCAGAAATCGGTCCTGGGTGAAGGTATGGATTGGCAGCAATTCGATCGCTGTAATGCCGAGGCGCTGGAGGTGCTCGATCACCTTGGGATGGCCGAGCGCCGCGTAGCTGCCGCGCTCGCGCGGTGGCACTAGGTCAAAGAGCTTCGTCAGCCCCTTGACGTGCGCCTCGTAGATCACCGTCTCCGACCATGGGGTGTTGGGTCTCACGTCGCGCGACCAGTCGAAATGGTCGTCGACCACCACCGCCTTAGGCATTGCCAGGGCGCTGTCACGCCGGTCGAAGCTCAGGTCCTCGCGCCTCGACCGCACCTGATAGCCGTGCAGCGCGTCGGTCCAGCGCACCGGTCCCGAGAGCTTGCGCGCATATGGATCGAGCAGCAGTTTGTTGGAATTGAACCGGTGCCCTTCCTCCGGCGCGTAGCGGCCGTGCGCGCGGTAACCATAGAGCAGCCCGGGGCGCGCGTCGGGCAGATAGCCATGCCAGACCTCGTCGGTCCACTCGGGCAGTACGAAACGCTGAAGCTCGCGCTTGCCCTGTTCGTCGAACACGCACAGTTCGATCTTCTCGGCATGTGCGGAAAATATAGCGAAGTTTACCCCGAGACCATCGAAGCGGGCACCGAGCGGATAGGCAGAGCCGGACTCGAGACGATCGGGGAAAGCGCTCAAGAGTCGGTTCCTCTGAAGCGGAGCACCAGTCCGGCAAGCGGCGGCAAGGTGATCTCGGCACTAGCGGGCTGGCCATCGGCCGGGCCTGAGCTTGCACCAACCCACCCATCATTGCCGATGTTCCCGCCGCCATAGATGCTCGCATCGCTGTTGAAGATTTCGCGCCAGGCTCCGGCGTGTGGCATGCCGATGCGATAACCGTGCTGCGGAATGGCGCTCATATTGAGAACCACCACCACCGGCGGATCGCCCGCGGCACCGTAGCGCGCATAAACGAACACGCTGCGCTCAGTATCGCCGCCGACAATCCATTGGAAGCCCGCCGGATCTGCGTCGCGTGCGTGGAGCGCAGGCTCTGCCGCATAGAGGTGGTTGAGGTCGCGGACGAGGCGCTGCATCGCCGCGTGCTCGGAACGGTCGAGCAGGTCCCACGCCACTTGCGCGTCGTGGTTCCACTCGAGATCCTGCGCGAGTTCACAGCCCATGAAGAGTAGTTTCTTGCCCGGATGTGTCCACATGAAGCTGAAATAGGCGCGCAAATTGGCGAATTTGCGCCAGCGATCTCCGGGCATCTTGCCGATCAGGGAGCCCTTGCCGTGGACTACTTCATCATGGCTGATCGGCAGCACAAAGCGTTCGGAAAAGGCGTAGACCAGTCCGAACGTCAGCTCGCCGTGATGCCAACTGCGATACAAAGGATCGCGCTCCACATATTGGAGCGTATCATGCATCCAGCCCATGTTCCACTTGTACGAAAACCCTAAGCCGCCTTGCAGCACCGGCGCAGAGACGCCGGGCCAAGAGGTGGATTCCTCGGCGATTGTCATGGCCCCCGGCACTCGTTCGGCCACTACGCTGTTCAGGCGCTTGAGGAACTCGACCGACTCCAAATTCTCGCGGCCGCCGTGGATGTTGGGCACCCATTCGCCTGCCTTGCGGCTGTAATCGCGGTATAGCATCGAGGCGACGGCATCGACGCGCAGGCCGTCGACATGAAACGTCTCAAGCCACCACAGCGCTGAGGCGAGCAGGAAACCCGAGACCTCGCGCCTCCCCAAATTGTAGATCAGCGTGTTCCAGTCCTGGTGGAACCCCTCACGCGGATCGGCATGTTCGTACAGCGGTGTCCCGTCGAAATGCGCGAGGCCATGCGCGTCGGTCGGAAAGTGCGCCGGAACCCAATCGAGAATTACGCCGATCCCGAACCGGTGACAGGCATCGACGAATGCGGCGAACTGGTCGGGCGGTCCGAACCGCGCCGAGGGCGCGAATTGCGATAGCGGCTGGTACCCCCACGAACCGCCAAAGGGGTGCTCCATGATTGGCAGTAGTTCGACATGCGTGAAGCCCATGTCCGCGACGTACGGAATCAGACGGTCGGTGAGGCCCTGCCAGTCGAGCGTGCCCGTCGCGTTCTGAGCCGGCCGCAGCCAAGATCCAGCATGAACCTCGTAGATCGACAGCGGCGCATCGGGCGCATGACGCGCGGCACGTTCTGCCAGCCAGTCGGCGTCCGACCAGGCGAAATCGGGCGCTGGCGCGACGATCGATGCGGTCGTGGGGGGCAATTCGGTCTGACGCGCCAGCGGATCGGCCTTCTGGACGATTTTGCCGTCCGCACCCGCGATCTCGAACTTGTAGCGCGCGCCCACGCCGAGGCGCGGCACGAACAGTTCCCACACGCCCGCCCCCTGGCGCAGTCGCATTGGCTGGCGCCGGCCGTCCCAGCCGTTGAAATCGCCGACCACCGACACGCGGCGCGCATTCGGCGCCCAGACCGAGA
>Ga0233335_1000106_pt1 | contig 22200 bp, 19 predicted proteins | sample GEONDECOMP222_FD_180695 | JGI IMG/M metagenome (GOLD analysis project Ga0233335, IMG submission 180695) | Leaf litter microbial communities from Shasta-Trinity National Forest, California, United States - GEON-DECOMP-222 | ecosystem: Environmental > Terrestrial > Plant litter > Unclassified... | reverse complement strand
TCAATCACTCCATCACGGAAATCCTGATCGGACAGACGGCCACCTCCTATTCCTATGCGCAGCCTGAGACTGCGGGCGCACAAACCCATTTCTATCACGGCACGCTCGACGTCGAGCCAACTGGCCCCCATTCATCGCGAATCGTCTACATGCTCTTCTACGATAATGCAGCGATCACAGATCCTACGGCGCGCGCCAAGGAGCTGGAAGATCGCTCCGCCCTGTTCGAAAAGGCGATAAAAAAGATGAAATCGCTCGCGGAATCGCCCGCCACCGGGGGATGAATAAGCCGGGATCGGTGGGACACCCTACCGATCCCGCGTGACGACGAGAACAGCTACCGCCGGACGAAAACCGGAGCTCCAGTCAAAACCGAGTGAGCAGCGTCCGCCGCCGGGATAACTGGCAGCATTTGGTCCGGCTCAGGTGACAAGGTACGCACGATCGTACTCAACGAGTCCGCCTCAATCAGCAGCTCATTGAACGCCGGCGGACTAAGCCGGGTCCGGGTGGACAGCGTGCCCGCACCAATCAACCGTATCTCGTGACCCGCCACCGGAAACGCAACGTCGAACGGATCGTGGACATGCCCGGTTAGCACCGCATCAACCCCGGCCGCCGCCAGCGCGGCCAATGCCTGCGCGCCACCGCGAGTGCCGGCCGTTTCGGGAAAACCGGCCTCGACCAGCGGATGGTGCGCGGCGACCAGGATGCGCTTGCCGGGCGGCACTGCGGCGATCCGCTCGAGCGCCTGCTCCAGCGCATGCAGGCTGACGCGTCCTTTCGACTGGTCGATCCGGAATTGTGCACGCGCCGTTGTCTTGAGCGGAATGATCGCGACCCCCGGCAAGTCGAGCGGACGTTCGATCAACGCTTCGAGCGCGGCATAACGGTGATAGGGTCGAAAAATCCTTCGAAACGGGTCCGTATAATAAGGAATGTCGTGATTACCGACCTCCACCGTGGTCGGCACTTCGAGTGACAACAACCAAGCGCGGCCTGCCTCGAATTCCGATGGGCGCGCGCGCATCGTCAGGTCGCCCGTCATCACGACTGCATCGGGCTGCTCGGCGGCAACGAGCCGCGCAAACCACGCGATCGCAGCTGGATCTTCAGCACCGAAATGGACATCGCTGACGTGAAAGAGGCGGATCATCTGCGTTCAACGCACCAATGCCCGTTTAGCGCCGCAGCGCCGCTCCAACATGCGCCTCGCCCCGCCGTTCCGCGAGATGGGTCTGACGATGGCGCTCGGCATAACCGGCTCGCTGCGCCTCGTCGCGGTTTGCATAGCAGGAAGGACAGCTAACGCCCTCGACGTATAGTGGCGAGGCGCGATCGGCCTCGCTGACCGGCATCCTGCAGCCATGGCACAGCACATGACTGCCTGGGGCGAGGCCGTGGCCGACGGCCACGCGCTGATCAAATACGAAGCATTCGCCCTCCCAGCGACTCTCCGCTGCGGGCACGGTCTCAAGATATTTCAGAATGCCACCCTGTAGGTGATAAACCTCCTCTATCCCCTCGGCTTTGAGAAAGGCCGTCGATTTCTCGCAGCGGATGCCGCCCGTGCAGAACATCGCGATTTTCGGCGCAGCGGCAAACGCTTCGCGATGCGTGCGAAACCACTCGGGGAAGTCGCTGAAACTGCGAGTCTCCGGGTTGATCGCCCCCACGAAGGAGCCGACTGCGACCTCATAATCGTTGCGGGTGTCGATCAAAATCGTACCCGGCTCGGCGATAAAGGCGTTCCAGTCCTCGGGTGCGACATAGTGGCCAGGAGCGAGTGGATCGATCTCGAATTGACCCATCGTTACAATCTCGCGCTTGAGACGGACCTTCATCCGGTAGAAGGGCATGATAGCCGCGGTCGAGTCTTTATGCTCCAGCGCGGAGCAACCAGGAAGCGTCCGGATATGGACGAGCACGCGCTCCACCTCGTCTTGCGTGCCGGCAATAGTTCCGTTGATCCCCTCCGGTGCGACCAGGATCGTGCCCTTAGTCCCCGCATCCTTGCAGATGGCCAACAGGGCGCCACGGATCGCTGGGCAGTCGTCGAAACCCGCGAACTGGTAAAAGGCAGCGACCCGCAGCATCAGGAAGGTCGAGTGGCGACCCACACCACGTGGCGCGCCCCCCGCCCGCCCGAAGCGGCACGGACGATAATTTCCTCGACCCGGAAACCCGTGTCGCGCAGCTTGCGCGTGAACTTCGGGTCCGGGGCCGCTGACCACAGCGCGAGCACGCCGCCTGGCCGTAGAGCCTCCTCCGCAAATCCCAGACCGGTCGGACTGTAGAGCTTGTTATTCGACTTGCGGGTCAGCCCGTCGGGACCGTTGTCGACGTCGAGCAAAATCGCGTCATAATCGGAGCGCGCCGTACGGATCATGTCGCTGACGTCGCATTCGAGGATATGGACGCGCGGATCGGACAGACTGTCTCCGTATAAATGGGCGAGCGGTCCCTTGGCCCAATGCACCACCGCTGGCACCAACTCGGCGACTTCAACATCGGCATCGACCGGCAACTCGGCGAGCGCTTTGCGCAAGGTGAAGCCCATGCCGAGCCCGCCGATCAGCATCCGCGGCTTGGGCCGCGTGATCCGCGCGATCGCAAGCGTGGCAAGTTCTTCCTCGGAACCGCTCAGTCGACTGTTCATTAGCTCGTTGCTGCCGAGCATGATCGAAAAGTCGTTACCGCGCTGCATCAACCGCAACTCGGCGCCGTCGTCGCCCGGGACATAGGCGGTATCGAGCAGGACGCGCGGAACCATGGCAACTTTCGATGTTCTTGCTGGAGCGGGCGAAGGGAATCGAACCCTCGTCGTAAGCTTGGGAAGCTTCTGCTCTGCCATTGAGCTACGCCCGCATTTCAGTAACTTAGCTGCAATTCGCATTGGTGTTTTATAATGCGTTTTACATCAGGGACAACTGATGGGCTGGCCATTCGCACGAAAGTGGGCCGCCGGTCAACATTGCGTGGAAGGTTTGTGAACCATCCGTGGCCGCTTTCCTGAGGCTACTTTTTAAGAAGCACCCTAATCGGCTGAAGCCTGAGAACGTTTCTTCAGAATGCGGCGCGGCAGAGATCTCCCACTCTCCCGCTCCTCCCCCGAAACCGACAATCAGCGCCCTTTCGCGCCCGCCTTATTCGCCTTGAGTCGAAGTCCGTATCCTCACGAGAGCTACCCTCGCACGACATCGCCGTACCACCATGTAGACGCCGACAACCTTCCAGGAGAGCACCATCCGAGCCCTATCGGTCTTCCGGCATTTGTCGCATGCTCGCGTACGGCGGCCTGAATGTTGCGCAGGACCATAGCAATGGCGGCGCGGGTCGCCGGATCGAATCTGCGAAGGGCTTTGGGCGGCCGGATCAATCCACAGCTAAGCCAGCGTGCATTCGGAATGGAACTCGGCGCCGACCACGCAGCGGGCGATGTCGGCCAGATGCGGATGGTGGGTGAGGAACAGCACCTGCGTGGATCGCGCCAGTTCGGCGAGCACTCGAAAGCCTGCCTCAGCGCGTGCATCATCGAAATTGACGAACAGATCGTCCGCCAAGAACGGCAGCCGCACCCCAGCCGCGACCGACTGCTCGATCGCGGCGAGGCGCAGCGCAAGGAACAATTGGTCGGTAGTCCCCTCGCTCATCGCGCCTATATCGACCAGTGTGCGACCATCGTCGCGCAGACCGCTCAGCCGCGGCACGGGGCCGTCAAGATCGACCCGAAGCTGGATATATCGGCCGAGCGTCAGTGTCTCGAACAAGCGGCTCGCACGGAGCAGCAATGGGTCCTGCCGCCGGTCGCGATAGCGGTCCATTGCCCAGCGCAGCGTCAATGCCTGGGCGCGTTTGAGCAGGAAGGCCTCGGCCTGCACTGCCATTTCCGCGCGTGCTTGTTCGGCGTCGGCGGCCGCCTCGGCTGCGGCGCCGGGGCGGCCCTCGAGTGCCGCGAAACTGCGGCGCGTGTCGCCACGGGCGGTGGCGGCGCGTGAAATCGCGGCGTTGCGCTCGACGAGTTCACTGGCAAGTGTCGCGGCGCGGGTCGCGATCAGGTCAGGGTCCTGCGCCTCCCATGCGGCGACCAGATCGGCGAGCGCATAGCTATCGCTACCATCCCCGACCTGCCGCTCAATATCCGCCAATTCGTCGCGCAGTTGGCGCTGTATTCTCGAGGCTTCGATCGCGGCCGGAAGATCGGCCTTATCGGCGATTTGAGCCTCAGCAAGGGCGGGCGCCAAGCTGGCGATTGCCGCGCCCTGCTTTGCAGTGGCAGCGTCGACCTCACGCTGCCGCCGATCGCGCTCCTGTATGATTTCCGACAAGATCACCGAGTCCAGGCGCGCCGCGTCAAGTCGGCGGCGCAGGTCGACTATAGCGGCGGCCGAATCAGAGGTCGGGGCCGCGCCCAGCGCCGTCGCCAGCGCAGCGGTATCGGCGGCGAACAGATCGGCATCAACATCGATCCCGCGCAGCCGCGTATCGAGTTGTGCCGCTGCATCCACCTCGCCGCGCAGTTCCTCGAAAACGGCGAGTCGGGCTTCGGCGCCGTCGATCGCCAGCGCGAGTCCGCTCTCGGCCAAAGCGGCCTGCCAATCAGCGACCGCTTGGGCAGCATCCGCACCACTCTGCTCGGCGCGGCGACGCTGGCTGTCGAGCGAGGTCTTGATCTGGCGCAATTCGGCCCGGTCCTCGCGAAATGCCTTGTCGCGGGCCTCGCCGTCCTGGCGCAGCGCCTCGGCCCGCGCCAGCAGCGGGGCGAGGCGCTCTGAATGCTCGCCCGGTAGCACTGTCTGCAAGGTTGCGCAGGCCTCGTGCCGACGGCGGTGCTCGCTATCCGCGACGTCGCGCGCGTTCGCGATTGCGGTATCCGCCTCGAGCGCCGCGGCGCGATCCATTGCCCAGGCGCGCAGTCGGAGCGGATCGAGCGCTGGCAGTCCCCCGGCCGCAAGCCCCATCTGCCAACGCTGCCGCGCTTCGGCGAGCGCCCAGTTCGCGGCCTCGCGCCGCTGCCGCGCCTGCTCTGCCTGCAGGCGAAGTCCGGCGTCGCGGGCCTCGAGTTCGGCCAGCCGGCCCGAAGCCTCGGCCAGCGCGAAACGGCGGTCGGCCAGCGCGTCAGCGGCCTGCATAGCCTCCTCAAATGCATCGACGGCGATGCCGGGGTCCGGCAGCACGGCGCCCGACAGGTGATCGCGCAGCCTGCGCCACTGCGCATCGCGCACGCCCCGCGCGCTACCGACGGCATCGGCGGAAATCGCCCCGCCCTGCCGCGCGAGCGCGTCCCGCTCCAGCGCCAGCGCAGCGACGTCCTCCTCGAGCCGGGCAATGGTCGCTTCTTCCTCGAGGGCCAGTCCGACCTGCCGGACCTGGTCGTTCTGCGCGATGTCGATCTCCCCGTCCGGGAGGACAGCCAGCCCGCGCAAGGCGTTGGCGGTGCCACGCCACGGCGCGAGCCGGGCGGCGATCGCGGCGTATCCGGCCTCTGCACGCTCGACCGCACGGTCTGCAGTGGCGCATCTCTCGTCGACATCGCCCCCCAGCCGTCGCGCAGCATCCACCGCAGCTGTCAGCGTCGGCAACGCCTCGCTGAGCGCGACATCAGCGAGGCGGTTGCGCAGCGGTTGCTCACGCGCGACCAGATCGGCGATCGACTGGTCGAGCGCCCGTGCGCCGGAGGTCGCCTCGCCGCGTTTGCGGGCGAGCTCACGAAGCCGGGCCACCACCAGCCGCGACGGGGCCGCGGCGGCGCCCTGCCCCAGCTCACGCTGGAGATCAGCGATGCGGATCTGCTTGGTGCGGGCTTCAATCGTCAGGCGCGCGCGGTCCTGCCCAGCCTTGGCGATCCCGCCCCGCCGATCGGCTAGCGCGTCGATCGCCTCGGCCGCAGCGAGCACCGCGGCGTCCGGCGTCACCTCCGCGGCCCGCGCCTCGGCTTCAGCAAGTAACACGGCAGCGGCGCGGCGCTCGCGTTCGGCGGTCTCGGCGGCTTCCAGCGCTACGGCTGCCAGTGCCTCACGCTGAGGCGACAGCAGGATCGTGCCGACGCCCTGGGTCAGGCGCGCCAAAACCTCCTCGCGGCGGCGCAGGGCCGGACCAATCCGGCGCAAGCGCTCGACGCTGCGCTGTTCGGCGAGCAGCGCGTCACGTTCCGCTTCGAGCGCGCTCAATTCGGTTTCAGCGGTATCGGAGGCGGCGCGCGCATCGGCCCAGGCCTTGGGCTTCAACGCCAGGTCACGCACCTGACGGGTGGCCTCGCTCCAGTCGCGTTCGGCGGCAGTGTAGCTGCGGCTCGCCTTGGCACGTCGACCCCAGATCGTATCGGCTTCAGCGTTGAGCCGATCGAGCTCGCCGGCTACCCCGGTCAGCCCCGACCCCGCCGCAAACAGCGCCTGCCCGACATCGTCCTTCGCCTCGACCATCGCTCGGCCGCCACGCCGCAGGCCTTCCTGGTCGAGACTGAAGGCGAGCCGAAAACTATCACGGGTCTGTCCGCGTAGCATCGCCAGCAGAGGCCCTTCGTCAATCGCCCGGTCAGCAGCATCCACCAGGGTGGCAGCATTACCCTTGCGCCGCCGGCAAAGGAGCTTGCGGCCGTCCTCCTCCAGTTCGGCGCCGACCCGCAGCAGCGCATTGTCGAACAGGAAATTATAGGGCGTGCGGGCGCCGAACCCGAACAGCAGGTCCGAGACTGCGGCGAGCGTAGTCGACTTGCCCGCTTCGTTGGGGCCGTAGACGACGTGCAGGTCGGGCGTGCCTGCGCGAAAATCGAGCGTACATTCCTCGAACCGCCCATAGCGTTCGAGATGGAGCCGTTGGAATCGCATCAGCCCTCTCCGCTCGCGGCCAGCCGCGCGCGCAAAGCGGTCGCGGCAGAGGTCAGGACTGGTCCCCAATTGCCTGCACCGGCGGCCTGGCGAAGATCGTCCTCCTCGCCCCCGCCAGCCGCCGCAGTGGCGGTGAGGAACTGGGCAAGGTCGTCCGCCAGCAGGTCGGCGAGTTCGGCGCTACCCTGCGCCTCGCCGAGCAACTCCAGAAAATCGTCCGTCGCCACTAGCACCGCGACGGTCGGCTCGCGGACCTGCACCGTCAGTTTCTCCAGCCACAGTTCGGGCGAGATCGCTGCTGCCAGCGCGCGGGCGTCGTCGCGCAGCGCGTCCCGGCGATTGGTGAGCATTCCAGCCAGCACCGTTTCCCCACGCAGCACCACCCGCGCGATTACCGGCCGCCCACCGCCGAGCGCATGGGCCTGAACCAACGCCTCGCGAATCCGACCGTGCACCACCTCGACATCGGCCGCCCCACCACAATCGACCTCAGCGCGCGCCCAGCGCAGCACATCGAGTTCAATCGGCGTGATCGCGATCACGCTCCGGTCCTGCACCTCGACCAGCACCGCCCCCTTAGCGCCGGTCTCACGGATGCTGCGGCCCTGGAGGTTGCCCGGAAATACGATCGGCGGCTCGGCGCACACGATCTCGTGCTCATGGACATGGCCGAGCGCCCAATAGTCGTATCCGTGCGCGCGCAGATCCTCGACGCTGCACGGCGCATAGCGTTCGTGCGGCGGGTGGCCGGTCAGCGAGGTGTGCAACACGCCAATGTTGAAATGGTGCTCGACCGCGGCGGGATAGCCGAGCGCGATATTGTCGGTCACCGCGGCATTCGCGAAGCTGTGGCCGTGCACGGCCACGCCGAGTGCCTCGAGTCTATGGGTCTGTGCGCGACGCGTGTCGAAGCGGCGGACGTTGCCCGGCCACGGCACGCTGCGGGTCAGCACCGAGGCCGCATCATGGTTGCCGGCGAGCAGGAACACCGGGATGCCCGCCGCGTCCAACATCCCCATCGCGCGCGCGAAATACAGTCCCGTGCCCATATCCTTCCAGTCGCCGTCGAACAGGTCGCCGGCAAGCACGAGGAAATCCACGGCTTCGTCGATGGCATAGCGGATCAGCGCGTCAAACGCCGCCCGCGTCGCGCCGCGCACCTCGTCGAGCGGCATCCCTTCATAGCGAGACAGACCGTGCAATGGACTGTCGAGGTGAATGTCGGCGGCGTGAATAAAACGAAAGTCGGTCATCCTCTTTTGTTATTCGCGAAAAGGTGGATCTTGGGAAGACACGAAGGACCGAATATATGGCGGCTTCAATCGACATGCGGGCGTTTGATGGCAAGGAATTGCGGTCTCCGCAGGTAGACGCCGTGATCACCCCCAAGCTTAGTTTCACCACCTCCCGACATGCCGCGCCGGGTGCGACCCGAATTATGCCTCGCGAATTCGGGGGAGTAGACGCTGCAAAACGCTCTGGTCGAGATCACTGCAGATCCAACCGTGTTCGCAGCCCGCGAGTGGCGCTTCGACGCGATTGCCGGCGGCGGCGAAGCGCGTGTCGCGCAGCGTGATCTGCAGCCTAACGCCGACCTGTCGCTGCATCTGACCGAGGCGGTACGCGCGACGATATCGCTTCGCGTGCACCATCGACGTCGCGATCCTCCTAGGACGCCAACCGCCGGTCGAGCTTCTCGCGCGCAACGCGCGGGGCGGTAGCGACGCTTGAACTGCTCGCAGCCTCGGTCTGTGGTTTCGCTGCATCTCGAACCCATCGGTTACCTCGGACGCCTGACGAAATCCGACGAGGCTCATATCGAAGCCGACGCTGCTTCAGATACTCGCAATAGTCTGTATGGTTGATTTCGCTCTGTGAGCCACCGTTAGCGAAGTTGATAACGCCGCCGAAGAGACCGCTGGTATCGAGCGTTCCGGAGCGATTGAAGGAGCGAATACCCGTGACGTCTTCGTCGATCGAGAACCCCATTTCGCGCCTGCTCGCCGTGATGTTCCTGTGCTGCCCGGTCGCATCCAGCGCGCAGGCCGTGTCTTGGGCCGACACGCCGATGGGCAGGGTCGAGGCGCTGGCCGTGCTTCAGACGCTGAATGCCGACCTTCTCAGCCATGACAGCGCCACCCTGACGCTCGACGGCTGGTGCGCACGGCATCATCTGGCGGTCGGGGCGAAAGTCGTGGCCGACCGGGTCCGGGGCGCAGAAAAGCCTGCCCCCGCGGACGTCCGACTGCAGCTGCGCCTGGAGCCGAACGAGCCGGTCGCCTACCGCCGCGTCCAGCTGCGTTGTGGAGCTCGAATACTGTCGGAGGCCGACAATTGGTATGTGCCGGCCCGCCTCACGCCCAAGATAAATCAGGAACTGGAGACAACGGATGTCGCCTTCGGCCGAGCGGTGCAGGGGCTTCACTTTCAGCGACACACGATATCGGCACGGCTGCTCTGGTCGCCTTTGCCCGATGGCTGGGACGAGGGAGGCGGTCTGCCGGCCTCACCTGCTGTGAGTCAACGGATCGTAGTCCCGGACCATGTTCTCGAGCACCGCGCGGTGCTCACCCTTCCGAACGGTTCGCCAATCAGCGAGGTCGTCGAGACCTACACGCGCGAGGTGCTCGATTTTCCCCAGCCTTCTACGGTGCACTAAGCTGGCGAACGGCACCTTTGGCGAATTTGACCGCCGTAGCTTGGGCTAGTTTAAGGTTTACGTCCGAATGGCGCCCCCAAGCGACCCACCCTCATCTTTCGCGAATCTTCTCAGCATCTTGCCTGGTCTTCTCGAACCTACTTCTGCGCTCTGCAGCACACCGAATTGTCCGTTTCTGTTACGTCCAGATCGAGAAGACCCTGTTGCTCGCGATATGTCGAGTAGCTGCGCCAGCTAAACACAATAGGACATGGATGCCGTGCGGAACACCGATGAGCGGAAGAGTTAAAATATTCTGTACGCCGATGGAATCATGCGATAAAATGAATTTTGCTAGTCCGGCCATGCATCCGTTGGTGCATGGCTCGCAAACCGGTAGGAGGGACGAGCATGCGAACTGACCTCGATCATCTTCCGGCAGCCAGGCAGCGCGAACTCGATCGCGTCGTGAAGATTTTGTTCGAGGAATTCGGAGAGGCGCATGCAGACGCCAAGGGGCGCCGCAAGCTGGGCAGGATTGTCAAAATCATCCTCTACGGCAGCTATGCCCGTGGCGATTGGGTGTACGAGCCCCACACCTCCAAACCCTACATCTCCGACTTCGATATTCTTGTGATCGTGAATCAGCAGGAACTGACCGATCGCGATCGCTATTGGTCGGCGGCAGAGTCTCGCCTCAATACCGAATATGCGCTGCGCGGCGGCCTTCGCACGCCGGTCAATTTCATCATCCACACCCTACGGGAGGTGAATGGTGGCTTGGCGAACGGTCGCTATTTCTTCATCGATCTCGTCCGCGACGGGATCGCGCTGTACGAGTTCGACGACAAGCCGCTGCGCGAGCCAACGCCCAAAACTCCAGCGGCTGCGCTGGCGATGGCGAAGGAATATTATGAAGAGTGGTTTCCGTCAGCGACACGGAGGTACGAAATCGCAAAGAGTGACGTCTCAAGGGGATTTCTAAAGGAGGCGGCCTTCGATTTTCATCAATCCACAGAATATCTTTACCATTGCGTCAGCTTGGTCCGTACTTTCTACACTTCATATAATCACAATATTAAATTTCTGCGCGGTCAGGCTGAGGGGCAGGATGCGCGTCTGCGAGACGTCTGGCCCAGCGGAAGCCGAAAGGAGCGGGCGATGTTCGCAAAGCTCAAAGACGCTTACGTCAAAGCCCGATATTCGAAACATTATCGCATCAGCGAGGAAGAATTAAACTGGCTTAGTGAACGGATCGAAGAACTCGGCCGTATCGTCCATACCATCTGCTGCGAGCGGATCGCCGAGCTCGAACGGGCGCTGTAGACTGCGCATCTTTCCACGCCCCTCCTGGCGCCGCATTATCGCTTTATCGAAGTTTAAATATCATGCCCGGACGGCACGCCCAGACACCGTCCATTGGAGAATTGCAGTCGTGAGTGCATCGGCCGCCGGATTGTTACCGCCCGGGCCGATGATGACGAACTCCAGGACGGGTAACGGAGGAAGGCCGGCCTGCGTCACGACCGCTAGGCCCTGCGGGATGAGTCGCGCCGAATGCGGCATCACCCCGATCCCGGCCCGTGCGGCGGCGGAAAGACCGGTCAGGCTGGCGCTCGTGAAAGCGATACGCCACCGCGTTCCTGCCGCTTCGAGCGTTTCAAGCGCTCGGGCCCGCGTCACGCTCGGCGGGGGATAGAGAAGCAGCGGTAGCGCCTCACCGACTGGCAGCCGATAGTCGAGACGCCCGACCCAGGCGATCGGTTCACTCCACGCCACGATTCCGCGCCGGTCGCCCGTCCTGCGCTTGACGAACAGAATATCGATCGCACCGGAATCAAACGCGTCGTAAAGATTTTCGCTAAGACCGGCGGTCAGTTCGATATTCACCTCGGGATAGCGCCGCACAAAATCCGCGAGCACGTCTGGAAGAGCGGAAAGAACGAAGTCCTCCGAAGCGCCGATCCTCAACCGTCCGCGAAGCGGAGCGTCCGAAAGGTAGCGGCCCATCCGCTCATGCGCATCCAAGACCCGGCGGGCATGTTCGAGCAGCGCCTCCCCCTCGGCGGTGACCGCGACACGGTGGGTAGTGCGATCCAGTAGACGGCGGCCAACCGCCTCCTCCAATCGCTTGATGTGCTGACTCACGGTGGACTGGCGCAACCCCAAAACGCGGGCCGCTCCGGTGAACGTACCCGTCTCTGCAACGGCGACAAAACTTTGCAGCAAATCGGACTGGATCATGTGGTTCGTTATCATGAATCGTGATGAATGTTATCGCCTTTATCGGAATTGTGCACATCCGTGACGCGGCCTACCTCCCCGTCTCCACGAGGGAGTGTCACCATGACCATGATCCGCACTATGATCGCGCGACTGCCGATCGACCCGTATCTGCTTCTGCTGATCGGCACAGTGGCGCTCGCGGCATTGCTGCCGGCACGCGGAGCAGGGCGATCGGTTGCGGACGTGGCGGTAATCTTCGCGGTCGCCCTGTTATTTTTCCTCTACGGTGCCCGCCTATCGGCGCAAGCCGTCTGGGCCGGCATCCTCCATTGGCGGCTACAATCGCTGACCTTTGCCAGCACGTTCGTGCTGTTTCCGGTGATCGGCCTGGCGATCAGCTCGGGAATGCGCCCCTTTCTGCCGCACGATATCCTGGTCGGCCTGGTCTACCTCTGCCTGTTGCCGTCGACCGTACAATCTTCGATCGCGTTCACGTCAATCGCGCGCGGTAACGTACCAGCGGCTCTGTGCAGCGCGTCACTCTCCAATTTGGCCGGCGTGTTCCTGACACCTCTGCTGGTGTCATTGCTGCTGCCTACTGCGGGCGCCGGTTTTTCGGCTCACGCCCTTGGCGACATCGCGCTTCAGATCCTGCTGCCGTTCGTGCTTGGCCAGGTCGCGCGGCCGTGGATCTGTGACTGGCTGTTACGCCATCCGGTGCTAACGGCGGTGGTAGATCGAGGATCAGTGCTGCTGGTCGTCTACGCAGCCTTCAGTGCCGGCATGGTTGCAGGCGTATGGACCCAGCTTTCGGTGGCCGACCTTGCGGTTGTGATCGCGCTCGACCTGGCGGTACTCGCGCTGGTCATCGTCTCGCTGACCCTGCTCACCCGGCGGCTCGGCTTCTCGACGCCGGACGAAATCGCGATCGTATTCTGCGGTTCCAAGAAGAGCATGGCGGGCGGGATACCCATGGCCACCATCTTATTTCCAGGCCACGCCGTCGGCATGATCGTGCTGCCGCTGATGCTGTTTCATCAGGCACAATTGTTCGTTTGCGCCACTCTAGCTCGGCGATATGCCACCCGCACCGCCGACCGTATTGCAATCGAGCCATCCACCCAGGCGCTCGCCTAAGTCGATTCGATCCCATCTCCCGACCCACCAAGGAGAAACATCATGAACTTTCGCAAAACCACGCTGATTGCGGCCGCCGTGCTCGTCGGCCCCGCATATGCTACGGCCGCCTTCGCAGCACCCGTCCACAATATCGTCCTCGTACATGGCGCCTTCGTCGACGGATCGGGCTGGCGGCCGGTCTACGACATTCTGACACACGACGGCTATGCGGTGAGCATCGTCCAGGAGCCGCTGACCGGGCTCGACGACGACGTCACCGCAACGAAGCGTGTGCTCGACCAGCAGGACGGTCCGGCGATCCTTGTCGGGCACAGCTATGGCGGTGCGATCATCACTGAAGCCGGCAATGATGCCCATGTCGCCGGCCTTGTTTATATCGCTGCCCACGCACCCGACGTTGGCGAGACCGAATCCGATAACGGGAAGCGCTATCCGGCGATCGGCCGGGACGCGATTACCAAAACGCCGGATGGCTACACCTTCATCGATCCCGCCCGCTACCACGCCGAATTTGCGGCCGATCTATCTCCCGCCGAGGCGGCGTTCGAAGCACACTCTCAGGGGATCACCGCCGCCAAGGTGTTCACGACTCCAATCGCGGACCCGGCGTGGAAGACCAAGCCGGTGTGGTACATGGTCGCGAAATCCGACCACATCATTAGCCCCGATCTCGAGCGCATGTATGCCGCGCGTGCCCATGCGCGCAAGACCGTCGAGATCCCGGGTGCGAGCCATTCTGTATATCGCTCGCACCCCATGGAGGTCGCGCGACTGATCGAGGATGCGGCTACCGGCACGGCACAGCCCTGAGAGTCACCCGACCTGCGGAGGCACTTGGACGGCGGCAACCAGCGCGCCGCCGATCCGGCGCCTCTAGCGGCGCGTCAGCGCCGCGAGTTCAAAACTCGACAACCGGCCGATCCGGAAAGCGAATTTGTCGATAAGGAAATCAAAAGCTTTTGCGCTGTCTTGATAGCTTGCGGGACTGACACCGAGCCTGCGCTGGAACACCACTCCTGTCCGTTCGAATTTGCCGAGACCACCGTCATGTGCAGCGGCACTCACCACTCCAGCAGGCATGCGGCAGAATTCCCACAACCGATGCCATCGGAGAGAGAGCCTGCCGGAGGCGCAGGACATCGCCTCGCGCGGAAAGCACGGCTAACGCTCAGCCATGTACCGGACACCGTGCATCAGCACCTGCCGATCCGGAACGCCGGTTTACGGATTCCCAGCCTAATGGGGCGCATCGCCTGCACCATGGCTTTCGGGGGCGAAGGTCCAGCCCTGACCATAGGGCTGTGGGTTGAACACTATCCAGCCCAACGTATTCGAACCTGCCGCGTGCTTGCGCAGGCCCGCCACAGCTGCCTCGGTGGCGTTGCTCGGTGCCTGGTTGCCCCAGTGGCTACGCACATAGTTGACCACGTCAGCAATCTGCGCGTCCGACAATTTATCTCGATAGGCCGGCATCTCCACCGCTGAAGGCGCCACTGTATTTGGGGGCAGGACCGCGCCATTCAGGACGATGTTCATTAGCGACGTCGGATCATGCGATGCCAGGATCGGATCGCCGGCCAGCGGCGGAAACATGCGCGGCACGCCCTTGCCGTCGACTTGGTGGCACAGCGAGCATTGCTGGGCATAGATCATCGACCCACGGGCCAGCGAAGCCTGACTCCCGCCGTTTTGAACGCCCGGTTCCGCCGGGACCGAAGGTAAGCTCTTGAGATACTTGGCCATGGCGTGAAGGTCTTCGTCCTTGAACTGGCTCGTGCTCCAGGCAACCACGTCCACCATGCCCCCGAAGGCCGCGGCATGGTCGGTGCGGCCGTTTTTCAGGAACGCCACGATATCGTCTTCAGACCAGCGCCCCAGGCCTGTCCGCGGATCGTCCCGCAGGCTCGACGGGAGCCAATTGTCCATCGGCGCGCCGCCACCCAGGAACACCGCTCCGCCCCGGGCGTCCAGCGCCTTCTCTTGCATGGCGATGCCCCGTGCCGTGTGGCAGGCTCCGCAGTGGCCAGGGCCAGTCACCAGATATTCGCCTCGCGCGATTTGGGCGTCCGCACCGGGCGGGGCGAGATACGGCTTGGGCTGCGGCGCGAACATCGCGCGCCAGATCCGAAGCGGCCAGCGCATCGATAATGGCCAGGAGATGCCCTCCGCCTTGTCGGCGGCAGCCACCGGCTGCACACCGTGCATGAAATAGGCATATAGGGCGCGGGTATCGTCATCCGTCATTCGCGAGAATTCGGGATAAGGCATCGCCGGATACAGTGTGGCCCCATCCTGACGCACCCCTTTCCTCAGCGCGTTGCTGAAGTCCGCATAGCTGTAGCTGCCGATGCCGGTTTTGATGTCCGGGGTGATGTTTGTAGAGTAGATCGCACCTATGGGGCTGTCGATCTTCAGCCCTCCCCCATAGGCCGACCCGTGCGAAGCGGTATGGCAGGCGGCGCAGTCCCCTAGCTTTGCCACATAGGCGCCGCGTTGAATGAGGCTCGGATCGGCTGGCGGATTTTGCGCCGTAGTTGGAGGTGCTTGCGAAGAACAAGCAACCAAGGCGAGAAGCGTCGCCGCGCTGGCGAGCGTGATCAGCTTCAACATGGGCGAGACCTGATAGGAGGATTGGATACGGTATCGCTGCGCCTACTTGGGCGCAGACACCGAGCGGCGGGGCTTAGCTGCCGGCGTCGAAATACCGGATCGGTAGCCCACGTTGGCTTGCTGGATGATATATTGGCGAATCTTCTCCACCTCGGCAGGGCTCAGATCCGCGTCGAACCGATCCATGCCATAGGCGGTAAGCGCACCCCGGCCGACCACGTTGTAAAAACCATCCTTGGTGGTGATCGCGCCTGACCAACGCAGATCCGGCAAAACTCCGCCGCTCGCCGCTCCGCCGCCATGGCAGACGTTACAATAAAAATTGTAGGGCTTGGAACCCGCCGCGGCCAAGGCCGCATCGAAGTGGGCCGGCGGCTTGACGGGTGTGTATCCCTTATCATTTGCCGCCGGCAGCATCGCAGCGCCCTGCAGAGCGAAAGTGATCACCCGTGAGTGGTTGTAGGTCTGGCCTGAAACGGTCGATGTCGCACCGTTAGCAAGCGGGTAGGCGCCGCCCCAGCCAACCTCCACCGAGACAAATTGCCGGCCGCGCACCGAATAGGTCACCGGTGGAGCGATGATGCCGCCCTGCCCGTGGAAGTCGAATAACAACTTACCGTTGGTGGCATCGTAGGCATTGAATTCACCGGTAGCCAGACCTTGAAAGAGGAGGTCTCCGCCGGTGGCTAGGATGCCACCATTCCAGGGGCCTTTATGGGTCACCGTAAAGGCCGCCTTCTGCCGGATCGGATCCCAGGCGATCAGCCAACCCTTCATGTCGGCAAGAGTCTTGTTTTCCTGCGCGTTCCGGCCGGCAACCGCAATGTCATCTCCGGTATTCCAGCCTACCTTGTGCTGTTTGAAAGCACCTGTGTCGGCCACGTAGAGCTGTGGCGCTTGCTGCGCGGGTATATAGACGTAGTTGGTCTTCGGACTGTACGCCATGGCCATGAAGCTGTGGGCGCCCAGCGAGCCGGGAAACTGCAGATGGGGCTTTCCGGTCAATGTGTAGAGCGCATTCGGTTCAATCGTGGGCCGACCAGTTTTGGGATCGATGCTCTTGGCCCAATTCTGGGGCACAAAGTTTTTGGCGGAGATGAACTGACCGGTCTTGGCATCCAGCAGGTAGAAGAAGCCATTTTTGGGCGCATGGGCGATCACGTGTCGCATCTTGCCGTTGATTAACAAGTCCAGCGTCATGATCTGCTGTACCGACGTGTAATCCCACTGATCCCTTGGCGTTTCCTGAAAGTGCCAGACATATTCGCCGGTCTCCGGCTTGATGGCGACAATGCTCCCGAGAAACAGATTATCCCCGACGCCGTTGGACCGTTCCTTATAATTCCAAGGCGAGCCGTTGCCGACACCCAAATAGATCAGGTCAGTGACAGGATCATAGACGATCGAATCCCAGACCGTGCCTCCCCCGCCCTGGCTGATCCAGGCGCCTGTCGGACTCCAGCTGGCATAAGCCTTGCTCATCAGAATCGAGTCGGAGGCCGCATGGTCCGGCTGGTTCTTCGGGTTGGGTACGGTGAAGAAGCGCCAGTCCACCTTGCCGGTTTGCGCGTCAAAGGCGGTGACAAAACCCCGCGCGCCGAGTTCCGCGCCGCCATTGCCGATGATCACCCGCCCCTTGGCTATGCGCGGCGCGCCACTGATTGTGTAGGCGCGCGTCGTTCCAAGCGCGGCATCGCGCGGGATGGTGTCGACACTCCAGGCCAGTTTGCCGCTCCTGGCATCCAGGGCGATCAAGCGGCCGTCGAAGGTACCGAAATAGACTTTGCCGTTCCAATAGGCAGCGCCGCGATTAATCGTATCGCAGCAGCCCTTGTCTGCCACGCTGCCCGGCACCTTTGGGTCGTAGGCCCACAGCAATTTTCCGGTGGCTGCGTCGAGCGCCTTTATGCGACTCCAGTTGGTAGTGACATACATTACCCCGTCGACGACCAACGGGGTCGACTCCTGCCCACGGTTGGAATCGAGATCGAAATACCAAGCCAGCTTCAGCCCTTGGACGTTGGAGCGGTTGATCTGGCTCAGTGGGCTGAAACGCTGTTCCGAATAAGTCCGACCGTAGGTCAGCCAGTTGCCGGGATTCTCATCGGCATGGATAATTGCGTGGGCCGTATCTAGCTGCGGATTTTCGGCGGCAAAGACGGCTAGTGAAGGAGCCATCAGAGCCGCGAGCCCCAGCCAAAACCCCGGGCGGCGCAGGACAGGACGGCCGCGCTTTGCACTGCTCATGATGTTACCTTCGGATAAACACGTCCAGCCACTTGGCGAACATCAAATGACTCTTGCACCATTACACAATACCTATTGAGCGTCGCCGACTGCATCATAAAAGCAGATTGTCGCGGACGTTATCTGGCGACTTTGTCAAATCAACAGTCATTGGTGGCCGCTTTTCGCAAACGATCCGCTCCGCCCTCCACGATATGTTGAGTACTTGGCTGTAGGAAGGGCTTTCTGTTGGATGTCTCCTCAGCACCTTTCGAACCTTGCAAACGTCCGAGACGGTGGACTCAATTCCAAGTTCCGCCGCAAGCTCATGCACGGCGGCGATGTGTTGCGCCCGCGTACCCGCTAGTCTGAAGTCCTCAAACATACGCACATCCGCCGAAGTTCGATTGGGTCGCATCCGCTATCATTTTTTTGCCATGCAAAAGAGACAGGTGTCGGTTAGATGCTTATAACGCTTTCTCAATTACGTCAACATAGTTCATATAGCAACAAACGCGGCGACGGCGGATGCTCAGGCGAACCGTCACCGGAGGCAAGGAGATCGCCGACACTGATTCCGATCCCGCACGCCCGGCGCGGACGCACCTAAGAGAGGGAGGGCTTGGCCTGGGCAAGCTTTCCCGAAATCAGGGCGCCCTCTTTTAACCGTAGATAGATTGAGCGGTAAAAGCCTTCACCCACGACCTGGAGAGACTTCCTCGCGAGGCCTGGATGGGCGCATACTCTGGGACACTTCACCGCATGGGCTGCTCGGCTCTGCTTTTACCGCCCTGCGGCACCGCCGCCTGTAAGACCCAATAAATATTATGAGTGATCCTCTCATGATAGTCTGATAAACGGCCAGGAGCCGAGCTTGTACACATGCGAAGCTTCTGCACTTTCGATAAGGATTGCATAATGAAGGCCGGTGACCAAGTGCGCTATGATCTTACGAACGCCTTGCAACCCGTCAGAAGAGCATGGAATCAAGCCGCCACACTCGCCCTTTCGTCCGCGGGAATATCATTCTCGCTCGCAATGTCGGTAATCTTCGTTTCTCGATTAGGTGACGGTGTTCAACAAAATATCCTAGCGACAGAAATTGGCGTGAACCCGGCCGCAATGGTCCGAACACTGGCGCTTGCTGAGGAAGCGGGACTTCTTGAGCGACGAGTCGTATCTGGCGATCGACGAGCTAAAGGAATTTATCTTCTGCCCGACGGCCGGCGTATCGCTGAGGAAATTGAGAGTGAACTTACGCGGGTGCGCCGCAATTTGTTCAGCGACATTCCAACCGCGGATATCGAAATAGCAACCCGGGTCCTACGCCGTTGGGAAGCAGCTGCCCGCAGCTATCTGACACAGGACTTCGCGCCCCCTCCCCCATCCCATCTATAGTGAATTCGCATAGACAAACCATTGCATTGTAAACTAAAGGGCTCGGAAGGTAGCGAAGCTTCAAATCATCGTTTCGGACGATCCCAAGTACTTCCCAAGCTGGCCAAAATTGGCTACGCTGATCTGATTTTTCGTTCAACACGCTTCCGCAGCCACCCGCTGCAATTGCGCTGGACCATGCACCGGACGGCTCGAACTTTACTTGGTCGATGCGTTTCTACGATGCTGCGAGTGGGTGGCCCGGGAATTTCCCTGGCCACCATCGTTCCACAGATATCTCTAATAACGGTCCCCACAACCAGCCGAGACAGTTAAAATCACGGCGCCACTATTGCGTTTCGGCTGCGAACATTGTCGTTACGCGCAGCACACGCCTCACATGCGCGACAGCACCATCCGGACCTAGACAGACATCGCGATGCTCAGTCGTGGCACTGCAAAGTGCGTACTTGTCTTACTTATCGTCTCGATCGACCTAGCTCCTTATCCGCGGTGTAGAATGGACCTTGCTAGATGGATCTGCAACTCAACGACAAGACGGCTTCGATAACGGGAAGCAGCAAGGGTATTGGTAAAGGAATCGCCATGCCTCTAGCGCGCGAGGGGGTAAGCGTCGTTTTCCACGGCCATGATGGAGCGCAAACCGAGCGCGTCGTAAACACCATCGCCGCAAATGGAAGCCTTGCCTATGCCGTGCTGGGCGGGCTGACCCAGGACGAAGCGGTGGAACGGTTGGTCGCCGAGGCGGAAGATCGCGTCGGCAATATCCAATATTTTGATCAACAATGCCGGTGGCTCCGGCCCGAAAAAGGACTGGCAGGCGACCTTGGCGGTCGACTGGACATCGGCATTTGATCGTGACGTCCTCGCGGCGGTCCGGGGTCAGCACACGCCTTTCTACCCAAAATGCGGCAAGCAGGTTGGAGACGGGTGATCAACATATCGAGCGCAGCAGCGACAATGTCGCCGGCGACTGGGCCAGATTATTCCGCCGCAAGAGCGGCGATAAACGCCATGACAGCGTCCATAGCGCAAGCCGTGGCCGCCGAGGGAGTTACGGTCAACGCCTTTGCCCGGAACGATTAAAAGCGCCAAGCTCGAAGACGGTTTTCGCGCTGTCGCAGCGGCACGCGGCATCCCGGAAAGGATGCGCCTTGGGAGGATATACAGCGTGATATCGTGCCAATGTTCGCAAATGCTCCGCTGGGTCGGGGAACTGGATGAACTCGCAGATGCCGTCGCTTTTCTCGCGAGCCCGCTCGCAGAATATATCACCGGCATTAATCTGCACGTCGACGGTGGATTTTCTTTCCATTCCTTAGCTCAATCAGCAGATTGATCCGCGTGACGCGGATCTACGTCGCGGCGCAAATCGAGGAGCGGCCTCATCGGGCCAGCAGCGCGATCTGCGAACGCACGAGCTCGAGATTATAGCGCGCGAGGTGACTCCCGCGACCCTGGATGCTTCCTTCCAGATCGGGGCGTTCCCCAATCTTCAAGCAGCGCTCCCAGCCCGCACAGGCCAGCGGCAGCCAATGATGCACCGCCTGCCCGGGGTCCGCTATCGCGCGCTCCAGCAGCAGATTACCGAGCACGAAGAAGAAATCGGGTGAGTGCGACCAATGCGGCATCTCGCGTTCGGCGATTTCCAGCCCCGCGTCGGCGCGGCCGGAGCGGCCGAGGCAATGGAGATAGCCGATCAGCAGCTCGTGCCGCCAATTAGCGTGCGGCGGCGTGCGCGCAAAGGCCCGTGCGTAGAGCGCGGCAGCCTTAGCATGCTGGTCGCGCGCCTCGGCTTCCTTGCCCAATTGGAACAGAATATAGGGATTATCTGGCTTTTCGCGCAATTCGAGCAGCAGCAGCGGGCGATTGCGTTCGCGCTTGGGCGCGAGCTGGGTCTCCAGATAGCCATCATGGCCAAGGTGCAGTTCGATCCTTTCGCGCGGCAGCGCTGACACCGCCTGTTCGTGCACGCGCCCCCGATAGCGCACCTCGCGCGGCAGCAGCCGCGTTACCCAGTTGCGGCTCGACGGCAGCGGCGCGCCGGCCACCGGGCTCGGCGCCGCATCCGAAGCGCTGTGCTGGCAGATCGTGCCCAGCCGCGCCGGCCCCAGACACCAACTGCGCAGCAGCGCGCCGCCGGAGACGATCCATTCGTCGGCATCGATCACCAGATTCCAGTCCGCGTCGGTGAGGTCGAGCACGCGATTGCGCGCAGCGGAGAAATCGTGAGGCCAAGCGGCTTGGTGCACCTCAGCACCGCAGCGGCGCGCCAACGCGATCGTGTCGTCGGACGACCCGGTGTCGAGAACTACCATCCGGTCCACCCATGGCCGCACGCTTTCCAGGCACCGGGCAATACTACGCACTTCGTTGCGCACGATTAGCGCTGCGGCGAGAACGGGCGACGGGGAGGAAGGCATGCATGCTGCGGTCATGCACCGGATCTATCCGCGCGCACCTAAGAGCACGTTAAACATGCGACGGCGCCATTCGCCGCCCAATCCGTGTGTCAAACAGATACTATATTACAGCTTGCCCAACACCATCAAGAGAGCGTCATAAACGTCGAGAAAATCTTAGATCGCGCCAAAGGCTCCTCCAGTCGCCCCGGAGCCGGCCGCGGTCTCTCTCCTGCCCAATACCGGCGGTCGAAGGCGCTGACTTCCCACGGGACACCTCCCCGCCACCTGCCGGCAGCACCCTCTCTTTCAGGTGCTCAGCGTCTGGCGGGCGATTTACTGCCCCTTCGTCTCGCGATTGCAATCGGGGTGAATCGCCCGATCGGATCGCCTGAACAGCCCTGAGGGGGAGCCGGCGCAATCAGGGGTAGGGTCTTTCGCCGCACGCCGCACCCCGCCCCTGCCAGAATGATCGCCAGCCTTAGCCGACAACGCCGGATGACGACGGCACACGCCGCGCTGGGCGCTAAAAATACCTGGATCGATATGTCGGAAGCACCGCGAGCGAACCCGCCACTTGACGAGCTTGGCGCGCATGTCGTGACATCAGGTCTGATCCAAACCATGAACGACAGTAAGCGCTAAATCATTCCCGCGTGAGGAGTCAGGCGGCCTTCTTGATAGGGGCAGCCGCGGGCGCGGTGGTATCGATCCAGTTGTAAGGCAGCAGATC
>Ga0233335_1000105_pt1 | contig 22630 bp, 27 predicted proteins | sample GEONDECOMP222_FD_180695 | JGI IMG/M metagenome (GOLD analysis project Ga0233335, IMG submission 180695) | Leaf litter microbial communities from Shasta-Trinity National Forest, California, United States - GEON-DECOMP-222 | ecosystem: Environmental > Terrestrial > Plant litter > Unclassified... | reverse complement strand
AAGTGTAGAATAGTATCCTAATATATCTCTAAAATTTTGGCTACTGAGTTTCGTGTAGGTGCGTCAAACTTTAAAGTAAAGATATCATTTTTGTTTGATATCACAAGGCTGCTAAGTTTGTAATTGTTAAAATCATCGTTTGTTTGTAGGTAATTTTGGAGAGATGTAAGGCTCTCGGCGTATTCTATCTCGAGGAAGCTGTTTTTCAGTTAAAATCTTAAAACTATCATCAACCATATTGGGATTGCCGCAAAGATAAGCAACATCTTGCAAGGGGTCAATTTGAATAGAATGTTTCAAAGATTCCGTTACATAGCCTGAATACTCATAAGGTAATGTAAACTCAGATGCACGACTATAGTGAATTCTCAATTCAAATTGAGCATGGTCTTTGGCAAATGCAATGAATTCTTCCCGATATAAGACATCTTCTAAATGACGCACCCCAAATAATAGTATAACCCTCAATTGAGGATTGCTTTGCATATATTGAGCAAGCTGGTTGAGCATTGCGCGATAAGGCGTAATACCTGTGCCGGTTGCAATCAGCAAATAACGATGAATGGGTTCTTCACGTAGAGTGAAACGGCCAAAAGCCCCCATTGCTTCAATTTGATCACCTGCTTGCATGTTAAATAACCGCTCACTTGCAATACCATTAGGAATATAAGACGCCGCTAATTCTAACGTGTGAATATCACCTGAATCCCGATTAGCTAAGCTATAGCTACGACGCAATAATGTATCAGCTTGAGGGAAGTGTAAGGTAATAAATTGTCCAGGTATAAAATGAATTGCTTGCGAAGCTGAAAAAACAAAATGTTTGATTTGAGGTGCAATTATTTTAGCGTATTGAAAAGTAAGGGTAAAAGAATTTCTAAGCATAAATATCAATTAATCATCAAGAAAGTCATTTATTATATTTTATAAAAATAGAATTATCACTTATAACGATTTTATACACGATGATTGAAATATGATCTTGTGAAAAAACATGCTTTGAAGCTAGTGCATGTTGATAGTGAGTATGTACATCTTGCTTGGAGATAACATCACTATCAGAGTGGTATTTTGGATCCTATAGCCTATAGAAGGTTTATCTCAGCGGGCAACTTTCCTTAAGAGTTCAGATTGCATAATCGATATTACCTTGTGAAAGCTGTCTGAAATATCTGTTTCTGTTTTAATAAGCGGGCGTTCCACCGGCAGAAAACGTGTCATTTCCGCTTTATAAGCAACTAAGTGATTGAGGGATATCAACTGAGTGGTTCGCGATTGCAACATAGCTTGCCATGCAACACGATCTAAACCATAATCGTCCAATTTACATTGGATACAATCAACCATCTTCTCCGTAGTTCGGACACCGGCATCATACAAAAAGGCCATATCCCAAATATCTCGCCATTTAAGGTATGAGCGTGCTCACAATGCTACAAGAGCGTGTAACAGTAATAAGCCTTGCGTTAGGCCACGATTCTCGCAAGTGTCATAATTTCTTCTTTCCTCTCAGGAAGTGCTGTTGTAAACTCCTGAATTAAGTCGTCAGTAGACTCTTCCCGTGTATCATCTTCTTGAAATAATACATAATTTAGCATGGAAATTAATTAATCATTTCTGTCTTACTTTAGCAGATCATCTGTTAGTACTAAGTGTTCTACGCCTAATGCTATTAAGCATTGCAAGAAAAATATTGCACTAAACTTTCCACGAGACATCTTATTTTTAATATTTGCTTCTGTTTCATGTACTCCAATGGTTGCTAGCTTCTCTGTTAGATCGTGGTAAGTCATCTTGCGTTTTAACAGTTCTATTTTGATAATTTTAAGTACAGTTTCTACCCAGTAGTCTTTTTCCTTCATAGTGAGTAGTAGCCTATGGAATTTTATTTTTTTTAGAAGATATCATATAAGATACTATAGCATCAAATAATTAACTTCCATAGATATAACTAATACTATTAAAGCCGAACCATTTTTGGTACTATATAAAATATATAATGATGACACCTGTTTTCTTCTATAGGACATCCTTAGGAAAGGAGGCAATACGAGAGTGGTTAAAGAGCCTCAGCTCTTCTGAGCGTAAAGTGCTTGGGAGTGACTTGCAACTGGTTCAGCTAGGTTGGAAAGAGGGACTTATAGGCGAACCTTTAGTTAAGAGCTTAAAAGATGGGCTTTTTGAAATAAGGATAAGTTTACCAAGTCGTCGTACTGCACGGATGTTATTTTGTATATATGAAGCAAGTATCGCATTACTTCATGGGTTTATTAAAAAGACTCAAAATACACCGATAGATGCTTTGAAATTAGCTAGAAAGCGTCAGAGGAGTCTAAAGCAATAATTAGAGCGAGTAAAAATGAATATACATATTGGAACAAAACTTAATGATTTTCTAGAAGAGGAGGGCTTACTTGCTGAAAGTGAATTAATAGCAATTAAGCGTCTAATTGCATTGCAAATTGCGAAAGACATGCAGATTAAAAGCCTTAGTAAATCTAAAATGGCAAAGCAAATGGGTACTTCTCGCTCTTCCTTAGAACGCTTATTAGATCCAGAAAATACGTCTATTACTTTACACACATTAGGTAAAGCGGCGAGAGTAATTGGAAAGAAGTTAGAAGTGTCTGTTATTTAATGTGCTAGAGTATGCAAGAATAAACGTAAGCACTGATAGCTCATGGCAATTGCACTAAGTAATTATATGAGATTATTAGATTAGACATACAGATTGTATAGCTAAAGCACGTAATTTTCATAATTTCCAAGCTATTTATAGATGAGTTACTTTATTTGTAAAGGATAAGTGTAAAGAAAAGAGGTTCATGGATGGTCTATACTGCTAGTCAAAAGAATTAAGCTTATATTGAAAGATTAAGCCGTCATCTGTTTTCGAGCCAGTAGCTGATCTGCCTGTAATACTTTGAGTAAATAGTGATGATCCCACCTGCAGTTTTACGACGACACGTGATGCCCCGCAGATGCGTTTGCTCTTGTTTTAAGAGATTTAAGGCAAGTCTCCGAATTAACGCTAGATTTTCTGCTGCATGCCCGATACGAATTTGACTCATATCTTCCTTAAAACTCATGTCTAAAGACCAATGTAAGTTAATTTGATGTGCCAGTGTTTTCTAACAGCTTCCCCTAACAAGCCCCCCGTATGAGCTATCCAGCACCGGGCCCTCGGGCAACAAATCGTGAGAGAAGAAGGCTACCAGACAGTTATCTTAAAGAAGCCTCCTGCTTAGAGAGAGCGGGCAAGACAGCAGTATAACCCTAAGGTCCCTTATCAATTTCTCGAAGTACGCGACTTTGCCTTACCGATCACAGCCACCGATTATACAGCGTTGCCTGCAATCGAAGCCTCCAACGAAGAAGAGAGTACCTCAAAAGCAGTGCGGCTATATCGAAACGCACGCTTGCCTTATTCGATAGACATTGTCCCTACTTTTTTAGATGCATCCTGGAAAGACCCCTTACTCAACGATTATTTACTGCAAGGAAAATTAGAGCGCAGCAGTTTACACAAACACCTCGGCAGTGGTATCTATGAAGAACAGCTGATTCACCCACAGCTTCAAGGCTATAAACTGCCTGATGTAAATGAAGCGATGTTGAAATCCCTCATGGATGCGACTTATGCAGCCTATCAGGCATATTCGATCTTAAAATCGGCACCCCCCCTATCAGTCAACTTAAACAAGATATTCTCTGGTTTGTGTATCATGAAGTCACGCTACCCAATGGAGAAAATCACACTGTAATTAGTGCCGCAGGTCTATCGTGCAATGAACGCACTTCCAGGCGCTATTGTCGCTGCTAATCGAATTGACGTTAGCAACATCACCCTGACTTGTGAGATGGCCGCCTGGGTTTTCAATACTACCTGCTTCAATGTGGGTGTCTTCTTGACTCACCAGGGTGCTATTAGTGTTTGTAAGGCGCGTTGCGCTAAAAGTTTCAAACAGCCTTAAAAGCGCAGGAGGAGCGCTCCAAGGGGATCACGTAACCCTCACAGCAGGAGAAGCTATTCAGCTCAGCAGCCAGACACAAAAAAGCAAAATTACTGATAGTGAAAAAACCGTATTAACGAGCGCGATGCAGCTTAACGCTAATGCCTTACACCTGGAGGCTGCAGGCGATATCGATCTAAATTACAGCGTCGCTTTAGGCAGGCTTATCAAGAATATTCAATAAACTGTATCAAGCCAAAAAATTAATAGTGTGATCGATAGCCCTCCAATTGAAGACGCTCTTCAAAGAGGAGATGCAATTGAGACAGCACTGAAGCCCATCGAGGGATAGGCTGAGTCCACTTTGCCTGGATTTTTTGTAAGGCGCAATAGAGTAGCTTTAATAAAGCATTTTCGTTGGTAAATGCACCTTTGGTTTTCGTAACCCGACGAAGCTGACGGTGCAATCCTTCCACGGCATTGGTCGTATAAATAACCCGCCTAAGTTCAAGTGGATAGTTAAAGTATTGACTTTGCTGAATTTGAGTGTAGCCTCCGTAAGGAGCGGCAAGCAGATGGGATTGCACAAGCAAAGCAACAAAAGATGAAATTGGGTAGACGAGCTAAATTAACTTCTGCCATTATTGAATCTATGCGTCATTAACGAGAAGATAGTGTGACAATTGCGCAGTTAAAAACAACTCATCAATTGAGTCGAGCGTCTGTCTATAGGGATTTAGCTATCCAGTCAACATGAAAAAGGAGAGCAATTTAGCATGCGCGAATTGTGTTCCTAGGCTTACCGCTATTATTAATCAGTGCATTTATTTAAACTTTAATACATCATGCAACATACAACACAACAGCTGATAGAAGCATTAAATACGGCTAGCAAGTTACCCTTTTCTCCTGAAGGTTATCGAGAAATTTTCTTATTCAGCCAATTGGGCAATGATGTCGAGGATTATCACCTAGCTAATATACAGAATCAGGTAATGAAACGCACTGCTTGCGCTTTGGTTTTTTATGATACAGTCACGAATGAAAAACCAAAATTAAAAACACTAGCGCAAGCAAAAAACATTACACTGGTGCCTTACGAAGCTATGAAAGCCTATTTTTCAGAACAGGCTCAAACGGCGATGACCAGCGAAGTTGAAGTGATTGAACAATCTAACGCGGAAGAAGCGAATCAAAGTGACTCAGAAAATTCAGATTCTGACCTGTTTCTTTTTAACCGACGCTTTTCACCCACTCCTGATCCAGAACCTGTTATCCCAGTGCCTCAAAGAATTGTATCTTTGATAAATCATAATGAGGAGCTTGTGCAATGTGCAGCGGTTGGACGAGCAATTGATGAACATCTACTGTTAGACCCTTTGATGATTTGTTTGCTATGCAAAGAGATAGGATTGCTGGACAATGCATTACTTTTAAGATCTCAGCATATGACTAAAATCTATGACAAGGATTGGGTTACTCAAACCATTAGGCAGACTCAAGTAAGTAATACCCCTCTGCAAGCCAAACCGAATGTTTTTATGAGCAGCCCGGTATCACAAGCAACGCTAGATGCACTACTCAAAGAATACCTACCTTTCTATCAGCCTGCTAAAACAATTAATTGGGATAATGGGATTTTATTCAATTGCATAGATGAAGAGTATGGATATAATGGAGAGGCTGCGCAATATACTAGAAATCAATCACCCTTCCTGCCAGTCATCTATCAAGTGGAGATAAGGCCTAATAGTAAAGTTAGTTCTCCTCGACAATATTCGTATATTATTGACGTGAAACAACCTGCGCTCATGTCTTGGAACAAAGAAAACACCTATGATGCATTAGAAAAAATAATTTCTGCTATGGTCACTGTCATATGTCTCAAGGGTAAGATAGAAACAGCGAAGATGATACAGGCTGCAAGAAAGATAAATAAATCTTGCACAGAAAAGATGTTGATGGAAGCTACTGCTAAGCGGGTAGCAGCATTAGGACTAACTGAGGAAGATTTTCAAACAAAGTCACTCGTTGTGAAATCATGGGACCCAGATGTGTTTAAAATACTAGCTAACATAGATCCTTTGAATAAAAAACCCTTAAACATCGAGTATGCTGAAAAATCTTTAGACCCAAAAGTGATTAAGCGTCCAAATCCTGATCCTGCTTCATTGGACTTTTTTGAAAGAGTCTGCTTTTTTCCGCGCGACATTCTCCCTAAAAAGCCTTGGAAACAGGGTGTTACCCCTGATCATTTAACGCAATTGCGGACAGTGCAAGAAAACTATGAAACAGAACGCGTTCTTAGAATATAGGAGGTAATTGATTTTTCTTAGTTCCTGTTCATTAAACCGCGAAATATCCCCCAGATACATTGCTTTCTAGAATTCGTCTAGGTTATCGAACTGGTACTGATCACTTCTTGGAGTATTGGCTTTATCTTGCTTTAAACAATCAATGTCAGCAGGGTGGGCATTCAAATGTTTTTCAGCATTTTCTTTTAAAAAACCCTGAAGAGAGTTGTGTACCTTATTAATTTGTTATAACATACAAACATTCAATTGGTTTATGGAGAGTAGTATGTCTATACATACATTTTCGAGCAGAGATTTCACGCGTGACGTATCCGCTGCCAAACGCGCTGCAACTAAAGGCCCTGTTTTTATTACGGATAGGGGTCAGCCTGCTTTTGCGCTCTTAAATATCCAAGACTATTATCGTATCATCGGACAAGGTGAAAAAAATTTCCTTGAAGTTATGGATAATATCGCAGGTGGAAATTTTCAATTTAATCCGCCACGTTTAGATATGCTATTTCATACTGTTGAGCTTGATTAAAGTGGAGTGTTGTGTTTGTTTTAGACACTAACGTAATCTCCGAGTTGCGACAAGGAAAACCTAACCAATCGCCTAATGTACGTGCATGGGCGGAATACCAAGCGATTAATCATCTATTTTTATCTTCTATCACAATTCTTGAGTTAGAAAAAGGGGTTCGGATACTAGAAAAAAAGACTCCCCCTCATGGGGCTACACTACGTATTTGGCTCAACGAAATCTATTCAGCTTTTTCAGATCGTATCCTACCTTTTACTGAGCATACGGCAATGATATGCGCTGCATTGCATATACCAAATACCTATTCAAAACGTGACGCTATGATCGCTTCTACAGCGATAGAGCATCGTTTTACTGTAGTCACACGCAATATACCGGACTTTTTAAATATTAATGTAAAGTTACTTAATCCTTGGCTAGAGGAATCTATCGAAAGTAAACTAGAAAGCTAAGTTTTAATTTTTTGTTGAAATTCATCTTTGTAAGGGACAAAAATTGAAAAAGCTCGTTGATTGAATCAGAATGCATGCTTTTTTTCTGAGCAAAGAAAGGGCATGAAAACATGCAGATCAACGAGCTAGTGGACATATTAAACGGATACTTTGAGTGGAACAAGGCGCGGATAAATTGTTTTTGCAAGAATGTTAATAGCATTAATTGCTGTTTGTCATCTGCTGCTGGCGTTCGTTTACCCGATCGGTGCGGTTGATTTCAATGCCGCCTACGTAAATCTGTTTACCTGCTTGGATCTTAGCCTTAGCTTGGACGCTAAGCTAGGCAGCTTTTAATAGAGAAGTCTCTAAAGCAGTGCTGTCTATCACTTGCAGGCCACAAACAAAGTCTAGGTCCTCTGAAAGTCGTTGACCACCATAACATAAACAAATTGCTGTCCCGCCTTGAAACACTCACTCGGGCACTATCTTACAACTGGCTAACGTAGAAAGAATATCATAATGCATCAATTCCTTGAGGACATTATCTCGAAGCAATCCCTTTTCTTTTGCAATGCGATTGGCTGTACTAAGCAAGTAATTCATAATGGTTTACTAATCAAGTCTAAATTTCGACCCACATAACGTAGATCACTAAAGGCTCGCTCAGGAGTTGCAACCCAAATATTGCGTGAAACACTCCAATAGATATCTTTTGCGTTCAGAATGCCTTCCTTTTTTGTATGTATAAGCTCAAGGCTTCCTAAGGGAGTATCAAAACGGGCCTCACCTCCTGTGGTCATATAAGTTTCTATCATAGGCAGTTGAGAAATCCAACCATTGCGCGCTCGTGGGAAATACACCCAACCACGTGCTAGAGTGCCTATAATTTGTGCTTGCCGCGCCCTATATAAGGTCAAGCGGCTAACCTGCTCTCTGGAATACATGGAATAACCATTGACCCATTTCATCGTATTGATAAAGTACTCTAAGGAGTTTCTTCAGTATCATAGGTATACTGCATTATATCAAAATTGATAATCTTTAATATACCACCCAAAGCAGGGTAATCGTACTATCATATGGTAGCTCATGCTAGCTGCTGGATAGCGCTTATTGCCTATCTCGCCTTAAAAAACCTTCTTTTCAAAGGAGCCGTTCGTTTGAAAACGGTAGGTATTGTCAATACTGATCCAAAAACGAAATCGTTTCTGACTCCCTTCTTAATATCGATGCCATTAGCTATCAAGCCATTAACGTACTTTCTGAATCCGCTTAACGGACAGCTTTTGAGGTTTTACAGGTAATTTTTTAGCTTTTGCACGAGCCGTGTTTTTTGCAATTTTGATTTCAAGTTTTTGTCCTGCTTTGAGAGCAGTTGTTGATAAATTATTCCATTTTTGCAAATCAGTGACATCCAGTCCTAATTCTCGCGCAATGCCCCATAGCGTATCTCCTTTGAGTACCGTATAACTTTGTATTTGAGGATTCTTTAGGCTGGGATGATAAATAGATTGACTAAATGCTGGCACCACAGCCGTCGGCGATAATTTGATAATTAATTTTTTATTGATAGGTAAGACTTTTGTAGAACTCCATTCATTCCAGAGACATAATTGCTCTATTTTAACGTTGTATCGTTTTGCGATACTGATTAAATTATCGCCAGGTCGTATCGTATAATAAAATAAGTTTGAGTAAAAATCTTTACGGGGTAATTGTGCTAAGCTTTTTTTAAAGGTAGTGGCATATTTCACGGGTAATAACAAACGGTAAGGTTTATTAGGCATGAAGACCAGCTGTTTAAAACCCGGATTCACTGTTTTGAGTTCTTTAAGACTGATATTAGCTAATTCTGCAGCATGGATAATACTAATACCTGCATGTACATTGACTGTTTCAAGGTAGGGTTTATTGTTGATATTAGGTAATATAAAATTATACTTTTGTGGATCTTTAATGATTGCCGACAGCGCCAGTAATCGAGGGACATAATAACAAGTCTCCAAGGCTAACGGCAGGGACCAAAAAGTAATGTTTAAATTTTTTCTAGCATTATAACGTATTGCGCGTTGTACATTACCTTCACCTGTATCATAAGCAGCTAAACTCAGCAACCAATCTCCTGAAAAAAATTGGTTGAGGTAAGTTAAATAATCAAGCGCTGCATGGGTAGAAGTATAAATATCCCGTCGCCCATCAAAGAGCCAATCTTGACGGATACCAAAACCTTTCGCCGTATTACTGGTTAATTGCCATAAACCACAAGCCCCCGAAATGTGATTGAGGGCAAGTGGATCATAAGTACTTTCAACAAGAGGTAATAACACTAATTCAGCAGGCAGGTGTCTTTTTTTAATTTGTTCATAAATATAGTGAATATATTTGGCAGAACGCCTGATAGTAGCTTGTAAATGATGCTTGCGCGCTATCAAAGAAGTAATTTGTTCTTGTACTTCAGCGCGATGGTTATAGTGCGTTAGCTGTAAGTCTTTTTGTACAGAAGTCCAGAATTCATCAATGTTACCCGATTGATTCGAGGATGCAGCATTGATTTTTTTAAAAAGTGCTTTAAAGAAAAAAGAATCTTTAGCATTTTTGGATATTTTACTTAATACTCTAGCATTTGTAATGCTTTGTTGAGAGGGAGAATTTGGAAGGGTGATGAATGGATGACAACCGGCAAGTCCAACCTGCATTATTAGTGCAATAATTAAACCCAAAAAGCGCCGCAATTGAGCTAATACCCGCATAATTATAAAGTATAACAACACTCAAAGGGTATGTTTAAATCCATATGTAGGTGTTAATTCTTTTTAAGAACCTATATAGTAAGTGTGCGATGAGTACTGAAACTAGATTTCATTCAATAGATTTATTAATCTATTACATTCAATGCTAACAAAATCTTAAGGATACTATGCTTTTACAGTAAGCGCCACATCATCCGAATTGGATTTGAGGTTGAGGTATTATTGAAACAGGAACCGTCATCATCAAGCTGAAAATCTTAATATCGTGTCATCGATTTGCCATTTAGCTATTTTAGATTGAACAACCTATGATATTTACAGTTGAAATTTTTACCGATGGTGCCTGTAGAGGTAACCCCGGCCCAGGTGGGTGGGGCGCTTTATTGCGGTATCAATCTCATGAAAAAGAATTATATGGATTTGAAACGCAAACTACTAATAACCGGATGGAATTGATAGCACCTATTATGGCTTTACAAAGTTTAAAAAACTCCTGTAATGTCATTTTAATGACAGATTCACAGTATGTTCAAAAAGGCATTACACAATGGATTTTCGCTTGGAAAAAAAATAATTGGATGACGGCTGCTAGTAAGAAAACACCAGTCAAGAATAGTGATTTGTGGCAAAAATTAGATTTAGTAGCCAATCAACACAAAGTACAATGGCAGTGGATCAGAGGACACCGAGGGCATATTGATAATGAAAGAGTTGATAGATTGGCCAATCGAGCCATTGATGAAGCACTGATGAAAACAAGAAAATACTAAAAAGCTTCTGTGTGTGTGGCTCCCCGAGCAGGGCTCGAACCTGCGACCCAAGGATTAACAGTCCTTTGCTCTGCCAACTGAGCTATCGGGGAAGGATTTTAATAATATCATAGCGATTCTTTTAGATCTAGAGTTTAGCAAGATGATAAACTAAAATTTTTAAATAATTTTTTTATAGCAATATTTAAAATCCTGCTGTTGTAAAATTCAAGTGACCTATGTGTTTGCGTAATTGCGTTAAGCGTTGATTACTGTTAGTAGTCTGAATAGCAATATGCAAAGCTTTTTTTTCGCCAATCAGTATCACCAATTGTTTACCTCGAGTAACGCCCGTATATAAAAGATTTCGGGCTAACATACGATAATGCTGCAAGGCAATCGGTATAATCACTGCTGGATATTCACTCCCTTGGCTTTTATGAATACTCATCGCATAGGCTAAATTTAACTCATCTGTTTCGTGGAAACGATAATCAATTCGCTTATTCCCAAAGCGAATATGCAGCATTTCAGTTTCTAGGTGAATACTTTCAATATAACCAATATCCCCATTAAAAACTTCTTTTTCATAGTTATTGACTTGTTGTATGATTTTATCGCCGACCATAAATCGAATTCCAAAACGTTCAATAAAAATGCTGGTATTTTGGTTTAAATTTTTTTGCAGTAAGTGATTAATCGCATTAGTACCAATATTACCTCGATTCATAGGGGTTAATATTTGAATATCTTGCACAGGATTTAATTGAAAACGTTCAGGGATGCGAGTCTGAACCAATTGAAGAATTTTATTGGGAATTTCTTCTGCTGTCTGTGTCGTAATAAAATAAAAATCGCTCAAGGTTTTTCCAGTAGGATAGATCGGCATTTTACCCTGATTAATACGATGAGCATTGGTAACAATTTTGGAAGTCGCCGCCTGTCTAAAGATTTCAGTTAGCTTAGCAGAAGGAATCGCTCGACTTTCCAATAAGTCATTCAGCACTTGTCCTGGTCCCACAGAAGGTAGTTGATCGCTATCTCCTATGAGCCACAAAGCAGTATTGGAAGGTAGGGCTTGTAACAATTGCATCATAAGTGTCATATCTAACATGGAGACTTCATCAACAATTAATAAATCAATTGTTAAAGGATTATTATGATTGTGTTTAAAGCCATAATGGTTTTTATCAACACCCAATAAACGGTGAATCGTTTTAGCAGTCCAACCTGTGCTTTCATTGAGCCTTTGGGCAGCTCGTCCAGTCGGCGCGCATAAGGCAATATTTAGACGAAGGTGACTAAGACAATGCAGTAAACTTTTGACGATGGTTGTTTTTCCAACCCCTGGACCTCCTGTTAAAATAAAGACTTTTTCTTGCAATGCTTGCATAAGTACCTTTTTTTGAGCACTCGATAATTGCAATTGAGTGTTCTTGTCCAAAGATTGCGATATTTGTGATTCTTCCCATACAGGCCAAGGTAACTTAGCTTCATCTATCAATCGTTTAAGATGAACTGCAATAGCTTGTTCTGTATAGTACAGATGATTCAATGCTATTATTGACTTTGTATTGGTCTCAGTTTTAATGAGACGTTGATTAATAATGGCTTTATTGATCGCAGATATGATGATGTCCTGAGAGATGCATAAAAGCTTGTGGGTTTTTTCGACTAATGTTTCTTCAAACATAGCTGCATGACCTTCCTGACTGGCATTTTGCATTACATATTCAGTACCAGCGGCTGCGCGTATCATAGAATGCTCGTCAATGCCCATTTGTTTTGCTAAGATATCTGCGGTTTTAAATCCTATTCCATAAATATCTTGCGCTAGTCGATAAGGATTTTCCTGCACTTTGGCAATAGCCTTATCACCGTAAATTTTATAGATACGTATAGCACGAGCACTGCTAATTTTATAATTTTGTAGAAATAGCATAATTTCACGAATGACTTTTTGTTGTTGCCAACTTTCTATAATCTGTTGCCCCCGAGTGGGGCCAATTCCTTCTAAGGTCATTAATTTTTCAGGGTTAGATTCAAGAATATTAAATATTTCGTGACCAAAATTGTCGACTAATTTTTTTGCAAAATGCGTACCAATACCTTTGATTAATCCCGATCCCAGATACTTTTTAATATTTTCTAAAGTAGAAGGAGCTGTAATTTGCATATTCACAGCTTTAAACTGCAAGCCATGTTGACTGTTGTTTACAAAATGACCACTCGCTTTAATGGACTCACCTAAATGAACGATCAGTATAGTGCCGACTACGGTGATTAAATCTCGATGACCTGACACTTTCAGACGTAAAACACAAAAACCTGTTTCTTGATTATGGAAAGTAATGCGTTCAATAATGCCAGTAATATTATGAAGCTTTTGAGCTTTCGCATCCTGTATGATGCTTTTTTTTACCATTTTTTGTGTATCTATCAACCTGTGTATTAATCAGTATAGGCTCCTAATAATCGAGGACTCGAAAATGGAGGGGAAACTCGAAAAAGATTCGAGCCATACTTTCAATGTAAATTCACTAAATGTCCCACATACTTACCGAGTGTAGCAAACCAATGTCCGTTTTGATGAAATAAATAACCTAGGCTTAAAAAGAGCGTGGACCACACAGCACCGCCTGTATACGCAAATAAACTAAATTGCCGATAGGGCAAGCCTAGAGTGCCTGCAAGATAGCCAACAAAATGCCTGACGCCTGGGATGAAATATCCAATCATCAAGAGCCATTTCCCAATACGTGAGAACCAATGCTGTACTTTTTGGAAACCCGGGCCCCTTAAGCCTATCAACTTACCAAAACGACTGGCAATAATATAAGGGCCTAAATAAATGCCTAACCAATAGCTGACAGTGATACCACACCAAGCACCTGTAATGGCCGCGATAACGGTCGGTAACAGTGCTAAATCCCCTTTACTCATTAGAACACCAGCGCCTACTAATAATGATTCATCTGGGATGGGTAGGGCAATAATGCCTAGTGCTAATAAAAAAAACAATGCCACAGGGCCATATTGCTGGAGCCAGGGGAGTACATTATTGGCCAACTGTTGGATCCAAGGAAAGAAATAGTTTGCAAATTGTTGGATCGAAGAAAACAGAGTATTTAAGAGTTGAACTAACATAATCGAAATTCTTTATGATAAAAATGTCATATTGCACTAAGTCCTTGCAAATTTTAAAAGTATTGCTTTTGAAGAAAAATAATCAGTCTTTCATTCTATGAGAAACTTCATTATGCCTTACAGAATGCTATAGGCTTATTACTATCTTTTAAGGTTATATGAGGGATGCAATAATAGAGTTTATATCCTTGGAATAGCGTTTTCTCCATTAGATCAATCTCATGGCAGAGTTGTATGCTCGGAAACAAAATATCGTGGATTTTTATTGTCTAAAGCATGTAACTGTATTTTTGTAATACTATGAATTAGTCTATTAATAGCATCTTCTGATGTAGATTTTTACTGAATCATATTGTTTTGAGTCTTTAAAATAGCAAGATAAGCACGCATACCCATTTATAAAATAATTATAATGCAACTTTATCTTACTGCTATCGATTTAATTTTCAAAGTTAATTTCAGGGTCACTACTGAAGACCAGTAGTACCGAGAAAGTCATTTTCCCTATTTTAAAGTGTATGAATATCAATCATGTCAAGACTATATCATTGCATGAGTATCTACCAATACAGATGACATCATGATGCTCATGTCAGGCATTATCACTATCTTAAATATTATGATAGCAGATAACATAGCATTTCTTAGAAACACAAAAATTGAATTGCTAGCGTGCTTAATTTATTGCAATAATTTTTCTAGCGCTTGTTCCGAAAGAATAGGGATGTTTAATTCTATTGCTTTTGCATACTTAGACCCAGGTGCATAACCTGCAATTAAGTAATTGGTTTTGGAAGAAATCTGTTGATGGACAATGGCTCCCTTTTCTTGAAGCATATTAGTGATGGATTCTCGAGAGCCCAATTTTAAATTGCCCGTGATGACAAAAGTTTTTCCCTCTAATGATAAGGCATGTTGCGTTTTCTGAGCAGACCAATGGACACCAGCGCTTTGCAGTTTTGCAATGATCTTTTGATGTTCAGGTAACCCAAAAAAATCACTAATTTGTTTGGAAAGTATGGGGCCCAATTCTGGCAAACTCTCTAAGGTACTAGGGGATGTTTGTATAAGGTCTTCCCAATTTGGGAAATGCTTTGATAACTGATAAGCAGTAGTCGTTCCTACACCTGGAATACCCAGACTATATAAAAATCGAGCCAATGTTGTCTTTTTACTGGCTTCAATTCGACTCAGTAATTTTTCTGATGATCGTTTACCCATTCGTGCTAGCGATATCAGTGTTTCTATTGTGAGCTGATACAAATCGGTTATGTTATGTATGATGCCTTGGTCCACTAGTTGGCTGATGAGCTTTTCTCCTAGTCCATTAATGTCCATTGCTTGACGACTGACAAAATGTAATAGGCGTGCTTTTTGTTGGGCTTTACAAATTAAATAGCCTGTACATCGAATAGCAATTTGATTTTCTATATGTTTTGTTTGGGAGCCGCAAACTGGGCAATGCATTGGATAAATAACCGGTTCAGCACTAGGGCTACGCAATTCTTTTCTAACGCTTACAATTTCTGGGATCACATCACCTGCTCGACGGACAACGACCTCATCATGAATATGAATATCTTTACGTTGTATTTCTTTGAGATTATGCAGCGTAACATTTCGAATGGTCGCGCCTCCGACAAAGACGGGTTCTATTCGTGCTACCGGTGTCAATATCCCGGATCTACTGACTTGAAAGTCAATTGCAAGTACTCTGGTTTTTGCTTCTTTAGCAGGAAACTTATGTGCAATCGCCCATCGAGGGGTTCGCGCGGCAAATCCAAGTTTTATTTGATGATCGATTGAATTGACTTTATAGACAATGCCATCAATTTCATAGGGCAAGCTTTCTCGGACATTTTTTAAATGTTGATAATATTTCAAACAAGCGGGTATGCCGAGCGCGATTTCAGTCATAGGACAATACAAAAAACCCCATGTTGTTAGTTGTGTGATTATTTCATAGTGCGTCGTGGCATTTATATTCATATCTTGCCCATAACCATGGGCAAAAAAAGATAAAGGTCTTTGGGCAGTAATGCTGGGGTCAAGTTGACGTAAACTACCTGAAGCTACATTTCTTGCATTGACAAATTTTTTCCTTTGCGCATCTTGTAAACTCTGATTTAAAGTTTGAAATGCTGATTTCTTAATATAAACTTCTCCTCGAATTTCAAGCCAGGTTGGATGATTACTACCAGTTAATCTGATAGGAATATCAGAAATGGTTTTTAAATTACGCGTAATATCTTCACCCGTGATGCCATCTCCTCGGGTAGCGCCTTTTTGAAATTGACCGCGATAGTATAATAAATTAACGGCCACACCATCTATTTTAGGTTCGCAAACATATTCGATAGGGGCATTGTTTTGCAAGCGATTTTGTATTCTACGATCGAACGCTTCTAGTTCAGCAAGGAAAAAAGCATTTTCTAGAGAAAGCATGGGGCTTTTATGTTGTAAGCTCTGGAAAGCACCCAGATCAACCGCTCCGACCTGTTGTGTTGGAGAATCAGGCGTTACGGTTTCCGGGTATTGTTCTTCTAATGCTTGTAATTGACGAAATATTTCATCATATTCACTATCTGTCACCAAGGTTTCTTCTAGGACATAGTAATGATAATTGTACTTTTGAATTTGCTTGCGCAACGCTAGAATTGTAGTTTCAGGATTCTTCATAGATCATTTTTAAATAAAGAATGAAGAAGACAACTTTTGTTGATATTGATCTAGCATCGCTTTGCTTAAAGGTTGTTGTTGATGATTACAAAGCATTCCACCTAAAGACTCGTGTATGTGATGGGCAGTCTGTAACATTTTTTTGAAATTTTGGATAATACGGGGTGATGCATGATTGTGAATAAAAAAGCATAATCCTGATACACTCGTTTTTTCAATATGTGCTTTATCAAGGTAACCTGGTTCGGTTGCCCCTGCTACACTGAATAAAACCTTTTGCTTAAAATCACTATTACTGTCGTACGCATGAAAGATGCGCATCTTTCCATAAATAAGCCCATGTTCGATCAGTGTTCGCCATACTACGATACCCTGATAATGGGCATCAGAAGGCGCAAGCAGGTATAATATGGTGAATGCATCCTCAGTACGAGAAAAGTTTTTCTCAGGTGAAAATTGGGATTTTAAATGCGTATTGAGATTTAAATTCAAAAGATCCGTATTACGTAAATTCGGTTCATGTCGCTTAGATTTAACATTTGGGAATGTGCGTATATTTTTTCTTTGTTTTAATTTTAGTAAACTGGTATATACTTTTTTGAAAGGCACACAAGCTAATACCATTCCTAAAATTCCAAAGAATGTTATGAATAATAAAAAGCTAATTAAAGACGCCATAGACAAATAGTGATTATGTTATGTAAATTCAAAATAATTGATTGATCAGTATTTGTGTCAACTGATCTTCTTGTCTCTCTGATATGAGCTAACCCTGTATTGCAATATTTTTACGGATTCTATATCACGATATTAAGATTATGTCATTTAATCTATTCCGAAGCCAAAAGATTTTTGAGCGCTTTTACGAGGCTAATCCTTCACCTCAAACTGAGTTAATTTATAATTCTGCTTTCGAATTGCTCGTGGCTGTCATTTTGTCTGCGCAAGCAACCGATAAGATAGTTAATCGAGTGACTGAAATTTTATTTAAAACAGCCAATACACCCCACCAGATACGAGCACTCGGAGAAATGGGTTTAAGGCAATATATCCAAAGTATTAATTTATATAAAACGAAAGCAAAATATATTATTCAAACTGCTGCTTTACTCATCGAAAAATACAATGCACAAGTACCCTGCGAACGGGTTCAATTAGAATCTTTGCCCGGAGTAGGGCGTAAAACAGCCAATGTGATATTAAATGTTGTCTTTAATCAAGCGGTGATTGCGGTAGATACGCATATTTTTCGTGTATGTAATCGCACAGGATTAGCGCCTGGCCGCACACCTCACATTGTCGAAGCATTTTTATTGAAAATAGTGCCGGCTCAATACCAGCAACGGGCACATCATTGGCTCTTGTTGCATGGACGTTACATTTGTAAGGCACGCCAACCAAGTTGTACTACGTGCCTTATTCATGACTTATGTGATCTGTATCTTAATCAACCGAAGTAGTATCTGGCAAAGACTGGCAATACGTTTCACGTATGCAGTAGTGGCTAATGATGGCTGCGATGAGATTACATATTGGTAAAACAACAAAAGCTTGTTGATAAGTTTGAACAGAAATGAACTGTTCATTCAGATTGGACGCTTGCCCTAATAAGATACCCAACAAAGGCTGGAATAAAGCGCCACCAGCAACCACTGCCATATTATTGAATCCCATAGCCGTACCGACGACTGCAGAGGAATTATTTTCTTTGACCAAACTAAAAGCCAGTGCTTGGCCTGTAGCAGATAAGCCAGTTATTAATAAAGCCATATAAAAAGCTAATGGAGAAAGAGGCCAATAGATCAAAGCAGATAAGCTAAAAGCGCCTAGTAAAGCAGAGACTGTTAAGGGTAAACGTCGTTTTTGTATTGTATCAGACCATAACCCTAATAAAGGACTTCCAATACCTACTGCGAGCCAAATGATAGCACAGCTATAAGAGGCTTGTTGTGTCGTTAAAAAATAAGCTTTTTCTAAAAATGGAATACCCCATAACGCAGTAAAAGCTAACATAGGCGCCCATACAGCAAATGAATAAAGGCCGACCCACCAGGTTTGTTTATTTTTGAAAACGTGTTTGAGTCTTGTTAACTCTGCTTTAAAAGCGATCGGCCTATTAGCAGTAGTTTGCGATTTTGTATAGGGTTTATCTCTGACAATCAACCAGATCAAAGCAGCTAATCCAACGCCAAGCAATCCCAATGTATTAATAGTATTACGCCATCCAAACATTTGAATAATGGGCACTAAAGGACGTTGTCCTCCGATGGCGCCAATGCAAGATGATAATTGTACGATTCCTGTCAACAGTGCAAAATAATGCGGCGGGAACCAATTAGCAATTAACAGCAGAGCACCTGTAAATGCAAAAGCAGATCCTATGCCCATGAAAAAGCGACTTGTTGCAGCCAATAATGATCCAGTAGCTGACGCAAATGCCAATGCTCCAAGCGCACAAGTTAAGGTGGCCAGAGTTAGAAGGCGTCGGGGACCAAATCGATCAAATAAGAGACCACCTGGTATTTGCATAATAGTATAACCATAGTAATAAAATCCCATGGTGGTGCCCAATCCTGCAAAGGTTAATCCCAAATCAACCATTAAATTTTTTGTCATGATTGAAGGAGAGACTTGCAAAATAAATTCATAAAGTAAAAAGATAGTCGCTAAGCTACAAATTAAAATACCTCTGCCTAAAGAGCGCTTTGTATCTTGGTAGCTTGGTCCCTCCTGTATCTGTTGTTTTCTTCGCATGATGAACCTCTTGTTAAAAAATAGAGTGCCCGAGGCCGGATTCGAACCGGCGACCTGCCCCTTAGGAGGGGGCCGCGCTATCCAACTGTGCCACTCGGGCTTTAAAATTTTATAAAACTTTGGATTATACGCTATTTATCTTACTGAGTGGATGCAATTGATAAATTTTTCAATAAATACTGTTTTAGCTATTTTGCGTTTTACTCACATAAGCATTTTGTAAGAGTAAAAGGCCAACACCCAGTAAAATAATAGCAAACAATTGATTAACCGTTAACCAATCAAACCCAACCAATCCTATCAAAGCATGCGGTTCTCTGAAAAATTCTACAAAAAAACGTGCTAAAGCATAGCAAGTAGCAAATACACCAGAGACTGCGCCTTGCGGTCTGGTTTTTTTTGAAAACCACCATAAAATCATAAAGAGTACAATCCCTTCAAGCATCAATTCATACAGCTGAGAAGGATGTCTGGGACAATAATCAACTCTTGGAAAAATCATAGCCCAAGGCATTGAAGTGGGCCTTCCCCATAATTCACCATTAATGAAATTACCAAGACGCCCCAATGCAAGTGCTATAGGCACGCAAGGCGAGACAAAATCGACTAATTCTATCCAAGATTTCTTGAGCTTGTAACTACAATATTTTAAGGTGCTTAATACCCCAATCAACCCACCATAAAAGGACATTCCAGGTATCTTGGTAGAAAGCAATAAGTAAATAATGTTCGGTTCAGCGATACGATAAAAATGATAATACAAAATTAATTCTCCCAATCGCGCTCCGATTATAATGGCAGGTAATAATGCTAATTGTAAATCGAGTATTTGGGCTTTGGTCAGATCAAAGTGTATACGTCCAGCATGATAATAAGCGAACTGTCCACTGATTAAGCAGCCTAAAACATATAATATGCTATACCAATAAACGGTAGCAAACCCAAAGTCTATCGCAATCGGATTAAATTGTATAATAGGATAGAAAGATGCAGTAGACATGATAAAAGTCAATCAAAGTAAATTTAACGGGTTTTGACTAAGATAGGACGAAATCCCTTTTTTTTCAAACGTTCTTGTATGTGTATTGTTTGGGCGGTATTTTCAAAAGGCCCTATCAGGATGCGATAATAAGTAAAAAATTTCTTTTTAAAGGTTTGCACTTGAGTTGGCCTTTTCGTAATCGCATAAATATATTTTGCAATGTATTGAGCATTTTGTCTAATGCGAAAGCGTTCGATATGGATCCAGGTTTTTTGAGTCTGTATCCGGTAAATCTGTGCTCTATTATGATTATGCCCAATTTTTGATCCTGATTGAAAAAGACGAATTCTTTTTTTCGGAATAATTGCTTGAATTTCAACGAATGCCGTTCCCGTTTTCAGCATATCGAGCTTTTTGGCAGCTACATATGAAAGGTCAATGATTCTATTGGAAATGAAAGGGCCTCGATCATTAATACGAACGATAACCGTTTTTCCATTACTTAAATTAGTGACTTTAACATAAGTCGGTATCGGTAAAGTCCGATGTGCTGCCGTCATTTTCAGTAAATCATAAGCTTCGCGATTAGAAGTAAGATAAGATTGAAATTTCATACCATACCAAGAAGCGATACCCCGTGCTTTATAACCTCTGGCACTTGGAAGTGTATTGTAACGTTTCCCAAGTACTGTATAAGTTTTAGGATTGCCATAACGACTCAAAGGTTCATCTTGAGGGATGGCATTTCGAATACGTTCTATATTGACAGTAAATACAGGCCCCGTATCTTGTTGTAAACTATAACGTTTAGGTTCAGGGGTACAACCTGCTAATACCAATAAACAGATTAAATAAACACCTAATATTTTGGTAATAGTATATTTTTTAAAAGCTTGATAGCAGCGTATTATATTCATTTTCCAATCATTGGTTTAATTTCCAGAGAATATATACAGTATACTGTGATTATAATATGTAATCACGAATTCAAATCATCCACTGTGGCATTTTTGGGAAACAATGCTCGCGTGTGTTAGTCTAAAACTCTCAATACTGGCCATAGAAGCCATGATATGAGGCCAGGCGTGCATCAAAATATTCTATCTATGTAACCTCTTGGCATGTATTGGCGTTGAGTCTTATAAACACTAAGGTTATTAATATAAGTTCTTTAAATGTAATTCTTGATTCTGATTATGAACAGACATAATCATTCCAAAGCTAGCGGCCCATATAATTAAAGAAGTACCGCCATAGCTTACCATCGGTAAGGGAATACCCACGATCGGCAAAATCCCAATAACCATACCAATATTAATAAAAGCAGTAAGTAAAAAGTTTACACTTAAACTACCTGCTAATAATCGAGCGAAAGTACTTTCGGCACGCAAACTAATGTTAAGACTGCGCAAGCTAATCCATAAATATAAACCGATTAAACCACTAGCCCCTGCTAAACCAAATTCTTCACAGCAAACAGCAAATATAAAATCAGTGGTGCCTTCTGGGAGAAATTTTAACTGAGATTGCGTGCCTTTGAGCCAACCTTGGCCTAATAATCCCCCGGAGCCAATGGCTATTTTAGACTGAATAGTATGATAGCCTTTTCCAAGAGGATCTTTTTCAGGATGAATAAAGGTTAAAATACGCTGTTTCTGGTAAGTATGAAGATGCGTCCAAACAAGGGGCATTAAGCATAACCCCAAAGATAAGCTTGCTATTATAATTTTAGCGCGTATACCCGTTAATAAAAAAATAGTCATACCTGACATAACAGTCAAAACTGCAGTACCTAAATCGGGTTGTTTGAAAATTAATAAGGTCGGTATTGAAGTTAAAATTAATAGCGCTAAACATTCTGAAAACGTAGGGGGTAATTCTCGATCTTCTAGATGCCATGCCAACATCATCGGGAGTACTAGTCTTGGTAATTCAGCAGGTTGGAATTGTAGAAACCCTAAATGCAGCCATCTTTGAGCGCCATTATGAGTCGTACCGCTGATGAGGACTATAGCCAATAGGATTATACTGAAGGCAAACAACCAGGGAGTCGCAAAACGATACCACTCAGGTGAAATATGAGTTAAACCCAGAAGCGTAATGCACGCTATCGCTACATGGATGCTTTGGCGTATCAATTTAGAATCGACGCCACAACTGGCACTGTAAAGGACCAATAGACCGAAAGCCATGAGTATAGATAAGCCTATGAATAAGCCTATATCCCCAGGGAATAAGGACCGAATATTAGTAAAATAGCGTTTTTCTGTTGATGTGTGCATGATCATCTTTTTAAATCTTAAGTCTATGCTAAAGTAATAATTTTACTGCTTCTTGTAAAATA
>Ga0233335_1000104_pt1 | contig 22808 bp, 17 predicted proteins | sample GEONDECOMP222_FD_180695 | JGI IMG/M metagenome (GOLD analysis project Ga0233335, IMG submission 180695) | Leaf litter microbial communities from Shasta-Trinity National Forest, California, United States - GEON-DECOMP-222 | ecosystem: Environmental > Terrestrial > Plant litter > Unclassified... | reverse complement strand
TGTTAAGCGACTTAGAATAAGTTAAAAAAAGTAATTCTTGTCATGTGCTTGTCTCAATAATCTTTTTTAACTGACAAGGTTCAGCGAGAGTAGCTTTGAAGCACACAAAGCTACTTTATAAGCGTTCTGTACAATGCATCCTTTATGACAACAAAGAGCCACATATGAAAGATATTAGTGCTTTTTTACAGTAATTACCTAGCTGATCAGTATTAGTTGATTCAGAAAATGAAGATCAATTGATATAAGTCATCTAGATAATCAGTAATTTTTTCAATGTTATTTGAAACTAGCTATTATCTAAAATGAAATTTTGTTTTTTTACTGTAGAATATAAATAATTAAGAAGATATTTTTCAGTATTAAAAATTCACTGCTTGTAAGAATTCAATCATATGCCTCATGTTGTAACTGAACCTTGTATTCGCTGTCGTTATACAGACTGTGTACAGGTATGTCCCGTCGATTGTTTTCATGCAGGCCCTAACATGTTAGTGATTGATGATACCTGTATTGATTGTGGACTTTGTGTTCCAGAATGCCCAGTGAATGCGATTTATGCTGAAGATGATTTACCTCAAAACCAAACATTTTTCTTGGAATTTAATCTCAAACAATCTCTAAAATGGCCAGGAATTTACCAAAAACAAGCACCTCTTCCTGATGCGGCTGTATGGAAAGATTGTGCGAATAAATTAGATCACATTCAAACGAAACTTAATGAACAATGAAGCCAAAACTTTCAATAGCATGAAGATTAATTTACTTGGCATTGAAACAGCCACTCACGAGTGCTCAGTGGCGCTTTATACCCAAAATAAGATTGTAGAGCGAAGTATTTATGCTCCGCAGCAGCACAATAAACTCATTCTACCTATGATTGATGAATTGCTTGCAGAAGCACAGTTGTCTTCTGAACAGATTCATGGCATTGCTTTTGGCCAAGGCCCGGGTAGTTTTACAGGTATACGATTAGCGATGAGTATCGCTCAAACAATTGCTTTTGGTGTCAATGGTTTTCTGATACCCATTTCTACTTTGCAGGCTTTAGCTCAACAAGCGTGGCGTGTACATCGAGCTACCCATGTTTTAGCTGCTTTAGATGCAAGATTAAATCAAATCTATTGGGGCTATTACGCAGTCAACACAGTATCCTCCTTGATGGAGGTCTGTAAACGTGAAACCCTTTCTCGACCTGAAAAAATGCAACGATTTTTTATGAATGCATTAAGCCAACAATCTGAAGATAGAGGCATCGGCAATGGATGGAATAAGCAACAAGATCACGTCATATCTGCCCAATGGATTGCAGGCTGTTTCCCGAAAGCTTATGATGTCGTTACATTAGCACTCCATGAGTATGAAAAAGGCAATACTTTATCCTTGAATACAGCTCATGAGCCTCTCTATTTGCACAATCCAGTCATATTGAACTAATATCTTTGCAAAGCGTCAATTAAATAAAGCAAATTGCGTAATTATTATTTCAATAATGAAACAATATACATTATGATAAATTAGTAAAAATCCTTAATATCCAGTGCTATTTTCAAGATTGTGACGATTATAATAGAAGAAAAGCTATCAGCTTATAGCCAAGCCATTGCTACAGTAGAAACGCTAGAAGCATTACAAAAATGGCAGGTACAATTGTTAGGCAAACAAGGTGAAATTACACAATTACTTAAACAAGTCGTCCAAAAATCGCCTGAAGAACGTCCTGCGTTTGGGCAATTGATCAATAAAGCCAAACAACAATTACAATCTATTATAGAGAATCAAAAAAATAAGTTGATGGAAAAAATATCTACTGAAACAGTTAATGCTCAAGCAGTGGATATCACTTTACCTGGTCGTGGCCTGACATTAGGGGCATTACATCCCCTGACTCAGACGCGATATAAAATTGAAGCGCTATTTAAGCAAATGAGTTTTCAAATGATGGTAGGGCCCGAAATAGAAGAAGATAGTTTAAATTTTTCTGCTTTAAATATCCCCGAAGATCATCCAGCAAGAACGCTACATGACACCTTTTATCTGCAGGATAAACCTAATCTTTTACTGCGCACTCATACTTCTACTGTTCAAATTCATACATTGAAGCATAATGCCCCTCCATTACGCATCATTTCTACTGGCCCAGTTTACCGTTGTGATTCAGATGTGACGCACACACCCATGTTTCATCAATTGGAAGGCATGGTCCTCGATGAAAAAGCTAATTTCTCGGAACTAAAAGGATTGTTAAGCTATTTTCTGCGTAGCTTTTTTGAAGAGCCTAATTTAATCATCCGATTTAGAGCAAGTTATTTTCCTTTTACAGAACCTTCTGCTGAAGTTGATATACAATGTATCTTATGTGCGAACAAAGGTTGTGCAACCTGTCACTACACAGGCTGGTTAGAGATATTAGGCTGTGGTATGGTACATCCTAATGTATTACGTTATACCAATATTAATCCAGAAAAATATCAAGGCTATGCTTTTGGTATGGGTATTGATCGATTAACTTTACTTCGATATCGTATCCCCGATTTAAGAATGCTGTTTGAAAATAATATTCACTTCATTAAACAATTTCGATAGAGGTTTTTTATGCACGCATGGTGGTTACTTGCTTTTGCTACTCTGATAACAGGCATAAGCTATGGCTTACAAAAGTTATTTCAACGCAATTCATATAAGACCTCTCCTAGAGTTGCATATGTTCACAACTATATTGCTTCTTTCTTTCCAGCTTTATTATTTGTATTTATTATACGTTCTTTCCTAGTTGATTTTTGCCTTATTCCTTCAGGTTCAATGCAGCCTACATTAGAATGTGGAGATCGATTAGTTGCAAGCAAATCAACTTATGGCCTTCGATTACCTTTGCTCGGAACACGTTTGTTGGCTGGAAAAAATCCTCAAAGAGGTGATGTCATTATTTTTAGATTTCCTCTAAATCCAAAAATCCTTTTTATCAAAAGAATTATTGGTCTGCCAGGTGACCGTATTCAATACCGCAATAAACAACTCATTATCAATGGAAAACCCATACCTCAGAAAATACTCAAAATAACTGATACTGGGGCAATTAGTGCGCAAGAAAATTTAATGGGCCGTCGACACGTAACCTATATCTCGACTAGTCATAACTCTCCTTCGTTCGAAGAAAAGATATTAGATATGAATCATCATCTTGCCACTACGAAGCTAAACAAAGCGTGGACTGTTCCCCAAAATCATTACTTCGTAATGGGAGATAATCGAGATAATAGTTTAGATAGCAGAACATGGGGCTTTCTCCCAGAGCATTATATACTGGGTAAAGCAAAATTAATTTTCTTTAGCTGGGACAGCAAGGCTCCCCTATCAAAGCCATTGAGCTGGGTACGTTGGTCACGTATTGGACAGCGTGTTAAATAACGTGTGTTGTTATTTTACGATAGTCAAATCCAACATAACAGAAAAAATTGATTAGCATAATAAGTCCTGCACCCATAAATAGCGCTAGTAACATACACACGCGCTTTATGGAATTGCTGTCTAACCAATAACTGAGTTCAGGACTGGCGAAAGCAAAAAAGATAACTAATGCGATTGCTGAAGTCAACAAACTGAATATCCAACGCGTCCATCCAAGTGGGGATTTAAAAATATCAAATGGTCGTTTTAGAAGCAATACTAAAGAAATGACTTGCAACCAACCCGAAAAAGAGCTTGCAATGACAATGCCTACATGCTTCAAATGAGGAACTAAGAAAAATCCTAATATAATATTAATAAGCGAAGTCCAAAATACTATTTTAATCGGAGTATAAGTATCTCGCTGTGCATGAAAGGCGATTACTAATGTCCGAATGAGCATAAAGGCTGGCATTCCGACAGAATAAGCAAGGACTGCATTTCTTGTCTGCATCACATCATTAACACTAAAGCGACCATAAGCAAATAAAGTCGTAATCAAGGGGCCAGCAAGCAATCCCATCATTACAGCAACTGGTAAAGCTACTAAAATATTAAAACGAACTCCCCAACCTAATGTTCGATCAAATGCTTCAGGATCGGTTTTATCAATGTACTGTTGAGATAATATCGGTAATAAGGCTAAAGATATAGAAATACCAATAATACTTAAAGGGAAATAAACTAATCGATCAGCATAATATACCCAACTCATTGTGCCTACTGTTAAATAGGATGCTAAATGAGTATTAATCATTAAGCTCAATTGACTACTCGAAGCACCCAAGACTGCTGGTAGCATTAATTTTGTCAAGCGTGTAATATCTGCATTTCGAAAATCAATACGAGGCCAAGCAAGTAAATTAAGATGCTTTAAAAAGAATAGAACAAATATTACTTGTAACAAACCACCTAAGACGACCCCCCACATTAAAATAACCGTTGGGTTGCTGAAGTAAGGTGCAAACCAAAGCGCAACACCAATGATAATAATATTACCCCACATGGGTGCGGTGGCAACCCCCCAGATTTGTCCATAGGTGTTCATGACCTGAACACTCAAGCCTGAGATAAACATAAAGATTAAATAAGGCAAGGAAATTTTCAAAGAGGCACGAGCAAGCTCAAAACGATAAGTATCTAATCCTGGCGCAATTCCTTTCATCCAATAAGGTATGGTGAACATCGTGAGCATGACGATTGCAATCACTCCAACACCTAATGTACCCATTGTAGTGGCAATAAGATTTTTTATTTTTTCTTGAGATTGGGTTTTTTTATACTCTGCTAAAGTAGGTATAAACAATTGTAATGGATTTTCTATAAAACTTCTGAATGCAGCGAGTACTTTAATAACAGTATAAAATACATCAATTGCTGCATCAGTTCCAAAAAGGCGCGCAATTGTCATGTCACGAAAGTATCCCAACATGCGTGATACTGTAGTTATTGAAGCAAAAATAGATGTTGTTTTAAATAGACGTTTACGCATTGTATTAAGAATATTGAATTTATCTAAGGAATAAAAATATATAAATCATTGATAAAGAGAGCCCTCTGTTAACCAACCTTCCACAATTAATTGAGCAGATAAGCCATCAATGGCTTTTTTACTCAAAGAATGATAACCTCCTTTTGCAAACAAACGAGCTCGGGCTTCTACGCTTGTTAATCTTTCTTCTGCAGCATGAACAGGCATTGAAAATCGTTTGTTTAGCTCAAGGATGAATTGACGAGCAGCCACAGTCATTGCGTGAGATTCTCCGCTTAAATGAACTGGTACTCCTACAATAAGAGCATCGGGTTTCCAAAAGTGAATTAAGCGAGTTACTTCTGGCCATTTAGGCACGCCCTGATAAGCTCTCAAACTACTGCAAGCTTCAGCTGTCATAGTAATAGTTTGACCAATTGCGATACCAATATAGCGCGTCCCAAAATCGAAACCCAGCACTGTCTTTAAATTACCCACAATTTATAATGATTGATTCCTAAAAATTCTTTAAAGCCTTGTATAACACAGCTAAATACTTATCAACAATTGATATCTTTATATATTTCCAGCATATGTTGTTTTCTGATTTGCTTTAATGGGGACTCCATTGGATTAAAGAGAGGATAGTATATGATTTTAAGCAAAAGGTCTAGAATTTTAAATAGCGACATATGCTATTACATTATCAATGAGATAGCATGATAACCCATACTCATAGATTATTAAGGATTATCAAGCTACCATTATTAACTATCGTTGTTCATGTTAAGCTATATGTCTCAATATAAAAAATAGATCACTATCTAAAGTAAAATATTAAAGAGAAAAACAAACGAGAGTTAATTGTTACCTTTATGAGTCATACTGTTTTAAATAATCATTTATTAAATCGAGTAAAGCGCCTTATTTTAAATTTGAGCACGAATACTTCCAAGTTTTATATTGCTTTTAGTGGTGGTATGGATTCTCATATTCTACTTCACGTTATCCATCATTTGTTCTCTCATCTACCCTTACAAGCGCTTCATGTGAATCATGGACTACATCCTGAAGCGACAAAGTGGGCTATCCACTGCCAGACAATATGTGATGCATTAAATATCCCCTTACACATTGAGGATATTGCATCACAACTTCATTCCAAAGTGTACCAAGAAAAAAGTAAAGGACCCGAAGAAGCTGCGCGAAATGCAAGGTATGCTATTTTAAAAGCAAAATTAAAAGCTAATGATTGTTTACTGACAGGGCATCATATGGATGATCAAGCAGAAACACTATTACTCCAATTAAGCCGTGGCTCAGGCGTACAAGGTTTAGCCAGTATGCCTTTTGTGACTAAGCACCAAGCAGGTTATTATCATTTACGGCCACTACTAGATTGGACATATGAAGAGAGAATCACTTACGCCAAACAGCATCAATTAACATGGATTGAAGATAGTAGTAATTTAGATCAGCATTTTACTCGAAATTTTATTCGACATAATATTTTACCTGGTTTTAAAAAACGCTGGCCTCGTATTGCTAAAATATTCAGTCGCACAGCAGATCATTGTGCAGAAGCAAGCAATTTATGTGCTGAAGTAGCCCAGCAAGATTTAAGCAATATTAGCCAAAATGAGCAAAATCGTTTATCCATTGAGGGTTTGTTGCAATTAAGCAGCGCGCGCTCCCGTAATGCACTGCGATATTGGTTGAAACAACAACTAGACTATTTTCCTGCTAGTGCTCAATTGCATCAGATTGAACAACTACTCTATTCCAAAAAAAGCTACCTTGAACTCTTTTTTAAGAATCGAATATTTAAACGCTATCGTAGTCATTTATATAGTTTGCCTCAAAAAACAGATGACAGCATCCCTATTTCTCCTATCCCTTGGGACATCAGAGAACCTTTAAAATTAAATTCAGGCTATACTTTAATAGCAAAAAGTACTCAAGGTATAGGCATACGTTGTGCTCTATTATCTAAGCACCCTATATTAGAAGTTTGTTTTCGAAAAGGTGGCGAACGCTTTAGACCAAATGGCAGAAATGGTTCTCATCCTTTAAAAAAACTGTATCAAGAATGGAATATTTTACCTTGGCAGCGCAGTGAGGTACCGTTATTATATTTTCAAGACAAATTAATTGCAGTAGCAGGTTATGCTATTGCTGAAGATAACAAAGCTCATGCAAAGGAACCTGGCATCTCAATTGTACTAACCAAAAATTCTTAATCACCCTCCCTATTTTTAAATATGAAAGACACGTTATACAAAAAATTAGAAAGCTTAAATCAGCGATATCACGAACTGCATCAATCACTGGAAGATCATACATTGGTTCAAGATTTAAAAAAATTTAAACTACTTTCAAAAGAACTTTCAAAAATTAAGTCTATACACAAAGGCTTTAAAGAGTATCAAGCATTAGAAAATCTGATGCAAGAAAATGAAAATCTACTACAAGATGAAGATCCAGCATTGAAAGATTTAGCGATAGAAGAAAAAGAGTCATTAGAATCTCGCATGAAATCATTACACGAGCAGATAAAAATCATGCTGATTCCTGAAGATCCTAACGATCATCGTAACGTTTTTCTTGAAATTAGAGCAGCTGTTGGAGGTGCAGAAGCTGCTATTTTTGTAGGAGACTTACTCAAGATGTATTTGCGTTATGCAGAGAAAAACAAGTGGACTGCGGAAATAATACAAAGTCAGTCTAGTGAACAAGGCGGTTATAAAGAAGTAGTACTCAGATTAATAGGTAAGTCTGTTTACTCACAATTAAAGTTCGAATCTGGTGCCCATAGAATTCAGCGGGTCCCTACTACAGAAACACAAGGGCGGTTACATACTTCTACTTGCACAGTCGCTGTACTACCTGAAGTAGAACCGGTCGATGCAATTGATATTGCTCCCCAGGAATTACGTATTGATACATTTCGAGCATCAGGTGCTGGTGGGCAACACGTACAAAAGACAGATTCAGCCATCCGTATTGTCCATTTACCTACAAACTTGACTATAGAATGTCAAGATGAGCGGTCACAGCATAAAAATAAAGAACGTGCCATGAGCTTACTTAAAGCAAAACTCTTATCTTTAGCACAAAAGCAACAACACCAAGAAAGAGCTTCTACGCGCCGTAGTTTAATAGGTACTGGAGATCGATCAGAGCGTATTCGCACTTATAACATACCTCAATCTCGCTTCACAGATCATCGCATTCAATTAACTTTATATCAGTTAGATGCTGTACTAGCAGGCGATTTGAATCTTATTATTGAACCTTTAAAACATCATGATCAAATCGAGCAACTAGCCGATACCCTTTAAAAAGGGACTACTAGGGCAAGAAAACAGCCTGATAGCATTAACATTTGTTGGGTAGTCGGAGGAGCTATTTCACTCTGCGATGTTGTTGCGGCCACTATGAAAACTGCATATGAAGGCCAGTGATGAAACTAGCAAAACAATACAAAGCGCTGTTATTTTTTCATTGCTTCGAAAAATTCAGCATTTGTTTTGGTTAGTTTAAGTCTTTCTATTAAAAACTTTATTCGGGCAACTTTATCCATCGCATGTAAGATTTTTCTCAATATCCAAGTCTGTGATAATTTTTCGGATGTTATTAATAAATCTTCACGTCGTGTGCCAGTCATTTCAAAGTTAATAGGTGGGAAAATACCTTTTTGCGCAGATTCTCTGTCTAAACGAATGTCCATATTACCAGTTCCTTGAAATTCTTGCACAATGACATCTTCCATTTTTGAACCTGTATCAATTAAAGCAGTTGCCAAAATGGTAAGACTACCACCCTCTTCAATATTACGAGCTGCCCCAAAGAAACGCTTTGAGGGTTGTAAAGCATTGGAATCTATTCCACCTGTTAATACCTTTCCTGAAGAAGGAGCCACTGTATTGTAAGCTCTTGCTAAACGTGTAATAGAATCCATTAAAATAACAACATTTTTTTTCTGCTCAACTAAACGCTTGGCTTTTTCAATGACTATTTCAGCAACTTGAATATGACGCTTAGCGGGTTCATCAAAGGTACTAGCAATGACTTCCCCTTTTACAGAACGTCGCATATCAGTCACTTCTTCTGGTCGTTCTCCGACGAGTAAAACCATTAGATAACATTCTGGATGGTTTTGAGTAATCGATTGGGCGATATTTTGCAACATCATTGTTTTACCCACTTTAGGAGGCGCTACAATTAAACCTCGCTGCCCTTTTCCTAAAGGCGCGATTAAATCAATGACACGCCCCGTAATATCTTTATCATCACCTTCACCTCGCTCTAAAGTTAACATTTCATTGGGGTATAAAGGAGTTAAATTTTCAAATAAAATTTGGCTTTTAGCAATGGAGGGTGCTGCGTTGTTGAGTTCTCTCACTTGCACTAATGTAAAATAATGCTCTCCATCTTTAGGAGCACGTACTTTACCTGTTATTGTGTCACCACTTCTAAAATTAAACGTTTTGATATGCCTGGGAGAAATATAAATATCATCTGCACCTGCAAGGTAAGAATATTCTGGTGATCGTAAAAAACCAAAACCACCTTGTCTACCTTGTTCGCTTTGTAAAATTTCTAATACTCCACTTGCTATAATTTCTTCACCGCGCTTAGCAAACTCCGTAAGCAATGCAAAAATAATCTCTCTTTTATGAAATCGTGCTAAACCTTCTATGTTTAAACTTTCTGCAATTTCAACTAATTTGCCCGCTGTTAGTTGTTTGTAGTCCTGCACATTTCTAACGACTGTAGAGACGACAGGTTTTTTAACTCTTGGGAGTATTTTTTTGTCAGTTTCGGCTGAAGCATGTTGCTTGGGTTCAGTAGCGGGAGTAAATTTTGGTCCTAAGTTCATGAGTAATATTTAAATTAAAGGGAAAATAAGCTAAATATAGGGTTTAGCTATAATATACAATCTTTTACAAGGCGCTTATTAATATTAAAAATTTATTTAGAAGCTTTTGAGTCGATTAAGTGTGGTTCTAGAAAATTGATTAATTGATTTTCAGTTTTAAAACCAATTTCTCTCGCTATTTCAATGCCTTGTTTAAACAGAATAAGCGTAGGGATGCTTCTTACACTATAATCATTAGCGATGATCCCTTGATTGTCAATATTTAGTTTTAAGACTTTAAGCTTACCCGTATATCGATGCTGAATACTTTTTATAGTGGGCAAAAGAGCTTTACAAGGGTTACACCAATCAGCCCAAAAATCGACTAATACCGGAGTATTAGAATCTAAAATTTCTTCATTAAAATTTTCTTTACTTGTTACTTCCTGTATTTCTATTACATTATTCATCTTGTGTTTTGATTAACTTATATTAACATTAGATATTAGTTTTTTCTTTCCTGCAACCATTTCGTATAGCTTGCATTTACTTTTTGGATTTCATTGACCAGTAAATTGTAGATTTGAACCCAATCAGACGTATTACCTTGTTTTAATATATAGGTAAATTGCATACATACTCGATCGAGCCTTACCAAACCAAAATATCGTGTACCCCCTTGTAATCTATGTATGATCACACCGGCAGCACTCCAGTTTTCATCAGAACAAGCTTGTTTTAATTGTATGAGTTCAGAATCTAAAGTATCTAAAATGACTTGTAAAGCACTTTGAATAAAAACAATATCACCATCATGCACAGCTAGGGCATGTGCAAAATCAATTGCGGGTTCATTATCCAATTCTATGTTTTTGATAGAGTTAGGATCCAAACGCCAAATAGAATGGACATTCCACTCGGGAACAAAATTCTTCAAAATCTCTTGCGCAGTCATTTTGAGTAAAGGTTTTACCAATACTAAACTGATACCGGCTGCCTCACAGCTTCTTTTGCTGATCTCATCATTGTGCGCTGTCAATGCGACCATCGCTACGGGCTTTCTACCTGGAAATAATTGCTTTTCTTTTTCTTTGATTTTGCAAGCCAGTAAATCGCCACTAATATCAGGCAAGCTAATATCGAGTAAAATAAGGCTATAATAAGAATTCTTCTGATTATTCTCAAAAAGTTCTAAAGCCATCTGTCCGCTATCGGCACAATCTACAATACAACCTAAATCCGTGAGAAATCGATTGGCCACATGCGCTGATAAGATATCGTCTTCTACCATCAGTACTCTGATACAAGATGACTTTTGATCTACAGAAGCATCATTTTCTTTCTTTAAAATGTTGTTTTCAAACATGCTAATACACTTTTAATGATTTAATATAATTTACGAAAGACTTGTTTACATTAAGATACATACTATGAAGAATACAGCGATTTTATTGATATCCCACGCATTTTAAAAGCTACTTTTTAGGACAATTGCAGACTCTAGCATACCCAAAGTGATGTATTATCATAGACTTCATTAACAGGAGCTTAACAAAAAACATACTGAATCAAAAGGTTTCTTCTGTTGCTTGGACTATCTCGTTACAAACACATTAAATATCAATATTGGTAACATCAATAGCATTTTGCTCAATAAATTCTCGACGAGGCTCAACAACATCACCCATTAAAATTGTCACCATTCTATCTGCTAAAACAGCATCCTCTGCAGTCACTTGTACGAGTCGACGTGTTTTTGGATTTAAGACAGGCTCTAACTGCTCACCATTCATTTCACCTAATCCTTTATAACGCTGAATACTATATCCTTTTCCTGCCTCTTTCATTAGCCAATCATAGAGTTCATAAAATTCGGAAACTTCGTGTTCCCGATTGCCCTGCTTGATCTTAATATTTGATTTAAATAAATCTAATAGTTGACTATTAAATTGGATTATCTTTTGATACGCCTTGCTTTGAAAGAAATTCTGAGTAAAACAATAATTTGATTCGATATTATAACGCCATTCATTAATATGAGGCAAGTAACAGACAGTTTCTAAATTTTCTTCTTTCGTATCCACTTTTACTGCTTTACAATGAACCTCATAACGAGCTTCTATATGGTTTTTATTATAAAGATCAAGTACTTTTTGTAATGCTTGACACCACCGATTCACCTCATCAAAGTCAGCTATTTGCTCAGTCCTTAAAGTATCCAATTCAATTAAAGCACCCAAACATACCTTAGGATAACGTCTTTCCCAAAATTTCAATTGCATACGAATGTCTCGATAAGCAGCCATCAATTCATTCAATTTTTCAGCGGTCAAAATAGGCTCCTCTTGATCCTCCCGATATAATGCAGTACCTTCTAAAGCCGTTTGTGCTAACCACTCTTCTAAAGCAATATCATCTTTTAGATAATATTCTTTTTTGCCTTTTTGTAATTTATAAAGTGGCGGTTGCGCAATATAAATATAACCTTTTTGAATCAATTCTGGTAATTGTCTATAAAAGAAAGTGAGTAGTAAAGTGCGAATATGAGAACCATCAACATCAGCGTCAGTCATAATAATAATGCGATGATATCTTAGCTTTGCAAGATCATAGGTCTGCGTTCCAATTCCACAACCTAAAGCTTTAACCAGATTGCTCACCTCTTCAGAAGATAAAATACGATCAAAACCTGCACGTTCTACATTTAGGATTTTACCTCGTAAAGGTAGTATAGCTTGATATCGACGCTCGCGTGCTTGTTTTGCTGTACCACCTGCGGAATTTCCTTCTACAATAAAAAGTTCAGACAAAGCAGGATTAGTTTCTTGACAATCAGCTAACTTACCAGGCAAATCGGCAATACTACTTAAAGGTGATTTACGAATCATGCGGCGAGCTTTAGCAGCTGCTTCCCGGCCTTGTGCTGCTTTAATTGCTTTAAATATAATAGCTTTAGCATCAATCGGATTTTCTAATAAAAATTCTTCTAATTTCTTAGCAATAGCACTTTCAACGGCACCTCTGACTTCGGAGGAAACTAGCTTATCTTTTGTTTGAGATGAAAATTTAGGATCAGGTACTTTAACTGATAAAATCGCCACTAAACCCTCTCTAAAATCATCACCGATTAAATCAACTTTAAACTTCTTGTGTAGTTCTTCTTTTTCCAGATATTGATTTAATGTTCTGGTTAAAGCGGCACGAAAACCCATCAAATGGGTTCCACCATCTTTTTGTGCAATCGTGTTAGTAAAACATAAGACGTTTTCTTGGAAACCTTCTTGCCATTGAAGAGCAGCCTCCACTTGAATATCTCCTCGCTGCTCGGTAATGGTGTGAAATATTTTTTTGTGAATACAAGTCTTATTTTGATTGAGATAATTTATAAATGATACTATACCGCCTTCGTAATGTAAGAGATCTTTTTTACCTTCTCTTTCATCATGCAAATGAATCGCAAGCCCGGGATTTAAAAATGCCATTTCTCGAAAGCGTTTCAGTAAAATTTCATAACGAAAAATATTATTTTGCTTGAAGATGTTAAGATCCGGATAAAATCGAATGATAGTACCTTGATCTTCTGTCTCACCTGTCATTTTTAAAGCTTCTTTCGGTTCACTGTAAAGATAAAGCTGTTCGTAACGCTTGCCTTCTTTGAGGATTGTTAAAAGTAACTTTTCAGAAAGCGCATTGACAACTGAAACACCTACGCCATGCAATCCTCCAGACACTTTATAGGAATGATCGTCAAACTTACCTCCTGCATGGAGAACCGTCATAATCACTTCAGCAGCTGAACGACCTTCAGAAGAATGAATATCCACAGGAATACCACGTCCATTATCTTGTACACTGACTGAGCCATCACTATGCAGAGTAACGGCAATATGAGAGCAATGCCCCGCAAGATGTTCGTCAACTGCATTATCGACTACTTCGAACACCATATGATGTAAGCCAGTTCCATCATCGGTATCTCCAATATACATTCCTGGACGTTTTCTGACTGCTTCCAGTCCTTTTAAAACTTTAATAGATGAAGAATCGTATTTTTTCTCTTGCTGAACAAGAGTATTTGTAGAATGACTCATATGATTGATTTGCCTATACATGCTCTACTGATTTAGAACAGATAATTAAGCCTTTTGTATTAAGTAGATATACTCTATATTGTATCACACAATGCTTATTAAAATTAATGATATGACACTTGCCAACTTAAACGATCCGAAGCTCGATCTGTGTGGTAAGCGTGTGCTTATTCGTGTTAATTTTGATCTTTTTAATATACAGGGAAAAACACAAGCTGACTACCGTATGCGAGCAGCTTTACCTAGTATTCGATACGTTTTGTAACAAACAGCAGTCTTTATCGAGCTCTCTTTTGGAGAAGCTTTCTCTTTCAAACGAATTTAACTCCTCCTAATTCAAAATACATGCGTGTTTTTTATTCATTTGCCTCAAAAGATTATAGTGGTCGTTCAATCTTTTCATAAGCAGATAGTTTCAAGCACTGAGACAATTTCTAATATAAAACCTGAGAAATATATTGAGAATATGGGTCCTATGACCAGAAAAGCGTACTTAAACATTTTAGATAAAGCCGCTACTCTTTTGTGGATGGGACATTCCCAGGGGTATCTTTGAACAACCTGTTTTTCAAGCCTGCACTGCTAGTATCCCGCATAATATTAAATATAATAGTGCTTTTTCAATGATAAGCAGTGGTGAAATGATAGCCGTGATTGAACACCATCCACTCAAACCTTTCTAGCTTGCAACAGGTGGAGGTACCCTGAGAAAGAAAAATACTACCCATGATCAAGCATTACAGGCTCGCAAGACTTATATTATTGTGCAATCTAATTCTCTATTACACAATTCTTTAAGATACATTAAAATCATCCAGACACCTCAAGCGTTAAAACAACTGATTCAATTGGGTATTAATGTTATATGCATTAATTTTCTAATAGTGTATCGAATTATACATTAAGCACATATATAACGGGTTCTGGTGCTTTGCCACAAGAGTTAAAAACGAGTAGCTTGACGATGGATGCATTGAGCTGTATGTAAATACTATGTAGGATTCCTACAGAAGGCATCTTATCTGATTAAAGACATGCATCGAAGAGGGGTTGGTCTTTCTGCCAGAACACTCACAGCTAAAGATTACAAAGCCAAGGTCTCGCGACTGCGATTCCACTGAACTGCAACTATATTGTAGTTTCTTTTCTGCGTTCGGCACAAGATATGCACTAAGCCAGAGTTGTTATACAACAATACAAAAGAGAGTATTATAGGACTCATTGTGAAAATCGTATAACCGGATGCATGAAACAACTTAGCTGATAGATATGATTGAATTAGCATTTGCTTCCAATATTTGATAGGCTTGATTCCACTTAATACACTCATGATGCAAAGTTCTATATGTCTCAGTTCTTTCAAATACTCATAGGCGTGATCAGCTTATCAATGCCTATAAGGATTCATGCAGAAGAATCTTTTGGTCAAGTTGAGTCCAAGCTCGACTACAGTAATGTAGGCTGTTCGATCCGAATCACACCCGCGCTTGCTACTCAATTGACTCCAAGCATGTTAGCCTGGGGTATGATAAGTGGTCACTATTTTCTCACTGAAAAGGCGTCCCGAGGTTACTATCCGAGTTTGTATGGAGCGAGCTTCGGCATAGGTGCGCGTTATTTGCTGATGCCCCAATGGGCATTAGGCTTGCATGTCTATCATGATCGCGCTTCTTTTAAAATCACTACGCCACACGCTACATCAAGCTTTCCTCGTGGTACCGATGTTTTTGGTATAGAAAGCCTTTGGCCTTTTTGTCGGGCCTATTTTAATTTTTATCGCCCCTATAAGTACGGATGGAATACCGATTTTAAATTATCGATTCCTATCTCGCCTCGTGTCAGTATTTGGGGGGGCGCAACTTTTGGTCTATCAGACAGCAACGCAGACCGCCCCGGTTTTGCCTTGGGAGCTAAGTGCCATTTTGATCGTCATTGGCATTTCGAAGCGCAATACACCAATAATGATTTCAATGAGTATTACTGGGCTATCAGTCTTCAAAAAGTGCTAGGTACTGATATTAAAAACCCTCGTTCTTTATTACATCAATCCATAGAAAGAAATTTTGCTAATCCTCTACTCTTAGGTGCAATAGAGCTTGATGAAAGGATTACAATCGAAGGAACGCGAGCCCGCTCCAGAGAATCGATTCGAGATTCCCAATTCCTACTAAACAGAGTATTTCCACAATTTCCACTAGCAGAACTAACAAAGACTATAGAGCCATTTTGGGAAGCAACTGATACCAATTATCAGACAAGGCTATCCCACCTTCTAGATTCCCTCACTGGAAAAATTTCAAGCAAGACTCAATCTTGTGAGTTATATAAATTGCCTAATGAATTACTCCATGAGATCATTGATTATTTGCCTATTATTGGCAATACTCGATTACCATTCGTTTCCACAAGGATATATCAAGTCGTAAAAACTAATATAGAAACACGCTTGATACACTCCTACCGCACTAAAAACATGACATTGGCTCATCTTGTGCGCGAAATACAGATTAATCCTTTTGCACTGAAACCCAAGTATATGTTGATGGAACCGCAGTTCAGTGACTATATAAAGATAAAAAATATTATAGACAAAGGTTTCTCGTATCATAGAAACCCAGCACTAGTATTAGCAATATTATCAAATAAAGAGAGAAATCGTGCTATCCTTGCTGAGCTTGGCACAGCATTAGCAGCTACAATGAGTCAGAATGATCGTGTACGCCACCAAGGCCGTCGACACCGCCATATGATCTTTTCTGTGAAAGCCCCTCAAGTCATGTGCTATTTTCCAGAGTTTTATAGCTTACTTGATTTCTCCAATATCAATACCCTTGTACAATTAGCGTCTCTAAACCATGAGTACTATAGCCAATCAAAACCAATGGACCAAACAGTATACTGTCCCATCAATATAGCCGCTTTGATTTTTAGAAATAAAGCATTATATCAACCAATCTTACAATTGCCTGATATTAGGTATCCGCTCTACTACTTAAGCATGATGGCATTGAACAGCGCTCCGCAAACTATTATGTATGAATTAAGATATGATGAAACTGATGAAACGAGTATAACGGTGCTTGATTTTATCAAGAAGAACTATACTTCATTGGCACCCCAAGAAAAAAATATGCTTTTCAAACCGGGCAAAATACAAAATTCGTTAAACTTATTGGGAGATTTCTTGGAGACTATCGAAGACTATCCTACCGCATTCAGCTTGAACCAACTGATTGAACAAAGCCAAAAAACAGGCGCACCACTCAAATGGAATTATCCAGAATCTCTAGAACGGGTTGCAGTCAGGGAACAGTGTAGTTGGAGATTAAGCTGGGAGAACCCCTGTTCATTAGAAGAATTCAAAGAAAGCATTCAAATACACCATTAGAAGATATTTTACAACCTGATATGTGTTAAGTATTTTGATAATACGGAATTTCCAAGCTAAACATAGAAGATTTTATAATAATACGTTAGTATAAATATACTTCTACAACAGCTCATTCATACTTAGCAAATTGCGCGCATCCACAAAATATCTCTATAGTAGTGCAACCCTAAGTCATTACTGAAAGTTTTAAATGCTATACTTATTTAAGATACTCTTCTGCACGCTCGGTTTAACCGTACCTAGCTTAGTAGCTGCAGAACCCTTTTTTAATGCGCAAGTTGAATACAAGCTTGACTATAGCAATTTAGGTTGTACCACCCAAGTCACGCCCACTGTTTTTACCCCATTGAATCCAAGCGTGTTAGCTTGGGTCATGCCGAGCGTTCACTACCTTCTCAACGAAAAGGCTTCGCAGCATTACCATCCGAGTTTATATGGTATGAGTATCGGCGCGGGCTGTCGTTATTTGCTAATGCCCCAATGGGTATTAGGACTTTATGCATACCACGATGTTGATTGGTTTAAAATCATGCCTCAATCTGAATCAAATTTACGTAATGTTGTAAATTTTGGATTGGAAAGCCTTTGGCCTGCTTGTAAGACGTATTTTAATTTTTATGTACACCCCATTGAACGGCATTTGCATCCCAAAGCTGCTGATTTTAAATTATCTATCCCTTTGTCTCATCGTTTGAGTGTTTTTGGGGGTAGCTATTATCATAGCGCAGCTTTTGGTAAAGAGGATAGCTGTTACCATATTGAGCAACCAACAGCTAGAGTCGGTTATGCTTTGGGTGTCAAATACCATTTTGATCATCATTGGCATTTCGAAGCTCAATACATGAATAATATTCGTTTCAACGAGTATTATTGGACTATGAGTCTTAAGAAAATTCTAGGTGCTGATACTCAAAAGCCTTGTTCTTTGCTGAATCAATCCATAGAAAGAAATTTTGCCAATCCTCTACTAGTAGCAGCTCCTGATCCTATACCGAGCATGATTCCTGGTAGAATAAGCGGTGATTTCAATTGGGATAGCGTGCCTCCATGGGAAATATATTATTATGTTACGAAGCAGCTACCTCTCAAAGCAACGTGGCAAAAGTATGCTGCAATGGAGGATGCGTCTAAGCAATTATTGCACAATATTGTACTGCTCTATTTTTCAGAAGAAGAGCTTTCGTCTAATAACCATAGGCGTGCTCAGGATCTGAAAAAGCCGCAGGAAAGCAATTATCAAGCAAGGCTTCCCCTATTAGGTCGACCTACTATAGAAGTTAAAAGCGATTTTGATAATTCACAATCTACTCCATTAGATAAATTACCTAATGAATTATTAGAACAAATATTCAGTTATTTACCTGTTCGCAATGCTCTTTCATTGCGGCTTGTATCAAAAAAAATACACCTACTGATTCAAGAAGATATAAAGCATAGATTAATACCCTCCCATCGCACTACAAACGTTGCTTTTCATAACCTTTATCGCGAAATTCGCATAAACCAATTTGCACTCAAACCTAAGTACATGATATTAGAAGAGAACTTTACTCACCGCTATATAGATTGGGCAAATAATTTAAAAACTTCTTTGAATAAAAAGCAAGATAAAACACAACAAAAAAAGATTCTAGCAAAAATATTAGATATAATGCTTCACTACAAAAGTGGCAGTACCGTCACTAAAGCTGCTCTTAAAGAAGCTGAGTCATCATTCTACCTATATCATGCAAGTGTCAGTGCTCAATTATCTTCAGGGATTTGCTATTTCCCAGAATTTTATAACTTACTTGATTGTTCAAATATCAATACACTTATACAATTAGCTTCTCTAAACTACTTGGATTATCACCAATCGTACAACATAGAAGAAGGTGGCTATTGCCCTATCAATATTGCTTCTTTAATTTTTAGAAATAAAACATTATATGAGCCTATCTTACAATTACCTGATTGTAGATATCCACTCTACTACTTCAGTATGATGGCACTTAATAGCCCACCTCAAGCTATTATGCAGGAATTACGATATGATCCAACAGTCTTTGATTTTATAATGAGTCAGTATAATGCATATACATCCGAGCAAAAAGAGAAGCTTTTTACATCAAGACAAATACGAGATTCATTAAATTTATTGGGAGATTTCTTGAAGACTATCGAAGACTATCCTACCGCATTCAGCTTGAACCAACTGATTGAACAAAGCCAAAAAACAGGCGCACCACTTAAATGGAATTATCCAGAATCTCTAGAACGGGTTGCAGTCAGGGAACGGTGTAGCTGGATGTTAAGCTGGGAGAAGCCCTGTGCATTAGAGGAATTCGAAAAAAGCATTCAAATACCATTGGAAAACATTTTGTAGACTGATCTGTCTACATAGTCATCGCAGTGTTTTGCATTCATCGACCTTAATCATTGGTTAAGATCAATATAACTCTACAAAAGCTCATGCACACTTAGAAAATTGCGCACATCCACAAAATATCTCTTCCTGGAAGATAATCAATTATAATCTTATCTACCAATACCCGGGTATTTATAAAACTTATATTAGGGAATATCTTCTATCGACCATCTCGGTTTTATATCCATATTCTGAGTATTGTAAAGCCCTTTTTGCATACGCAAAAACCCAGCATATGCAATCATAGCACCGTTATCAGTACATAATCGAAGTGGAGGGCAATACAAGCTAGCCCCAATTGATTCTAATTGCTCAGTTAACGTAGCTCTCAAGCGTTGGTTAGCACTAACACCGCCTGCAATGACAAGTTGCTGTAAGCCGCTTTCTTTTAAAGCCTGTAAAGATTTTTTAGCCAATACATCAATAACCGCATCTTCAAAGGCTCTTGCAATATTTGCTTTTTGACCCTGATCGTGGCCAATACTTTCCCAGCAGCGACTCACAGCTGTTTTTAAACCACTAAAGCTAAAATCTAAATTAGGGCGGCCACATAAAGGTCGAGGAAATTTAAAACAGCTGGGGTCGCCTGCCAAAGCCAGCTTTGCTAAAGCAGGTCCGCCTGGATAGGATAAACCTAATAATTTTGCTGTTTTATCAAACGCTTCTCCTGCCGCATCATCTAAAGTTTCTCCTAAAATAGCATACTGCCCTACTCCCGTAACAGAAGCGAGCAAAGTATGACCTCCAGAAACTAATAAAGCAATAAAAGGAAATTTTATATCTCCAGAATTTTCTAACAGTGGACTTAACAAATGTGCTTCAAGATGATGAATACCAATGGCCGGTCGTTTTAAAAGCCAACCTAAGGTCCGCCCTACACTGGCACCTACTAATAAAGCTCCTCCTAAACCCGGCCCTGCGCAATAAGCAATTCCCCCTAAATCTTGTAGACTAATATTGGCTTTTGAAAGTGCTTGTTGAATCAAAGGCAAGATACGATGAGCATGATCGCGAGCAGCGAGTTCTGGCACGACCCCGCCATATACAGCATGCAAATGGCTTTGGCTATACAACACATCACTGACTAAACCAAGGTTTTTATGATAGATTGCGATACCGGTTTCATCACAAGAACTTTCGATACCGATGATATAAGTTGGGATTTGCATTTTATGAGAAACCAGATAAAATTTACTATTTTAAACTTAAACAGGGCTTAAATGCGAGATGACTTATATTGTAATTAAAGAAAAACAACCGCTTGATCTAATTGCCCGTCGCTTTAGGCGTATTTGCGAAAAAGATGGCTTATTCAAAAGAATCAATTTCTTAGAAAGCTATAAAAAACCAAGTGAGATTCGCAAGCTCAAAAAAGAAGTGGGTAAGAAACGTGCCTACCGACGTATGCTACGTGATAACCCTCCTATGGCAAGAGCTAGACAACATACTCAAAGACAGCACTAATTTTATAGAGTATAATGACATACTAAGTATAATACATTTTCTCATTTAAATTAAAATGAATGGCTTTATCTATTCCTGGGTCTTTCATTGAGAAACTCCTTGCTACATGTGATATTGTAGAAATCATGCGGCGTGTGATTCCCACGTTAAACAAAAAAGGGAAAAATTACATAAGTCATTGCCCTTTTCATCATGAGAACACGCCTTCGTTTACAGTCAATGCTGACAAACAATTTTATTATTGCTTTGGGTGCAAAGCGAGTGGAAATGCCATTAGCTTTGTCATGCAGTATGAGCGTCTCAATTTTGTAGAATCGGTTCAATGGCTTGCCAATGATTTGCAAATTCCTTTGCCAGTATCCCCTGGAAGATCCCCTAGGCAGGAGATTCCACAGAATCTCTATCAGGTTATGGAGCAAGCACTTTTATTCTATCAAACGCAACTTCAGAAATCTCAATCGGCTTTAAGCTATTTACATCATAGAAATATTTCAAACAATACGATAGATACCTTCAAACTCGGTTTTGCGCCACCCTTGTGGGATGGATTATTAAAAGCATTACAACAATATCCTAAATCAGTCCTACAATCAGCAGGTCTTATCATTGAAAGTAAACGAACCCACTATTATGATCGCTTTCGTAGCCGCATTATATTTCCCATTCGAGATCAGAGAGGTCGATGTGTAGGTTTTGGCGGTCGAGCGCTATCTAAACAAGATGAACCAAAATATTTAAATTCTCCTGAGACGACTATCTATCATAAGAAAAGTGAGCTTTACGGTTTATTCGAAATCACTCATAGCAATCAAAAATTAGAGCGTATTTGGATTGTAGAAGGTTATATGGATGTATTATCTATCTACCAATCAGGCAATCCTCAAGTAGTGGCCACTTTAGGCACTTCAACTAATCATACGCATTTACAAAAGCTCTTCCAAGTCACAGAAGAAGTTATTTTTTGCTTCGATGGGGATGATGCAGGACATCAAGCCTCTATGCGGGCGTTAGAAACAAGCTTAATATGTTTCAAAGAAGGATGGTCCATTCGATTTTTATTATTACCTCAAGGAGAGGACCCCGATAGTTGGATTAACCAAAGCAGTCACCACTCATTCAATGAACTATTATCCAAAACGCTTTCTTTGAGCCAATTTCTATTTCAAAAAATGCAGTCTCAGCTTGATTTGAATACACCGGAAGGCAAATCTAAATTAATTCAAAGAACCCTACCTTTATTGAAAAAACTACCCATCAGCTTTATGAGGGAAAAGCTTTTTGAGCAATTGGGGTATCTCGTCAATACAGATCCTCAATACCTCACTCAAATCCTTTTTAAACCCCAAACTGTTCAATATCAAGATTTTAAAAAACCAAAAATTGCTTCGCTGCAAAACCGTGCTATCAGTTTCTTAATACAATATCCTAACGTATTAGGCCCTAAAATTACGACTACCCTATTGAATCAAATAGGCACACATTATCCTTTGTTATATGATGTATTAAATTGTATTTATCAGAACTCCCCTAATAATACTGCTATTTTATTAGAACATTTTCGACAGCAGCCTGATCACTACCATCATTTAGGATTACTCACCCAGCATAATTGGCTGCTTTCTGAAGCAGAATTATTAGCAGAATTTCAAGAGATCTGTATTCGACTCGAACAAGAG
>Ga0233335_1000103_pt1 | contig 22826 bp, 20 predicted proteins | sample GEONDECOMP222_FD_180695 | JGI IMG/M metagenome (GOLD analysis project Ga0233335, IMG submission 180695) | Leaf litter microbial communities from Shasta-Trinity National Forest, California, United States - GEON-DECOMP-222 | ecosystem: Environmental > Terrestrial > Plant litter > Unclassified... | reverse complement strand
ATACTATCTTTTTAGTCTGATGCTGGAGGGTGCGCATCCAATAGAGGCCGCGGATTTGAGCAGGACCGCTCGGATGAGAGCTCTTTGGAGTATGGCTATCCATACTCCAAAGAGCTCTCATTAAACTATCGGCGCGTCAGGCTGCCTGAGCGAGGTTGGATTCTTCCTAGAGCCGCTTCCATTCCCAAGCAGCAACTCGTTGATGCGGCCCTGAGGCAGCTCGGCGATGCGGGTCAAGACATCGGCGAGCCAAGCCAGCGGATCAACATCGTTCAAGCGACAGGACTGGATGAGACTGTAGAGTATCGCGGCCCGTTCACCGCCGCGGTCCGAACCGACGAACAGCCATGCTTCCCTGCTCCGGGCAATTCCACGGACCTGACGTTCGGCGCAATTATTTGTGAGACAGATCCGACCGTCGCTGAGGAAATTGGTGAAGCCCGGCCAGTCTTTGAGGAGATAGTTTATCGCTTTGGCGACGGGCTCGTGGCGCGACAGCCCGGCGCATTTCTCGCGCAGCCAGGCTTCGAGTTCCTGGATCAGTGGCGCCACCAGTTCTGTGCGGACCACGAGGCGCTCATCGGCGGTCTTGCCGTTGATCTCGCGCTCGATGTCGAAGATGCGGGCGATCCGCTGCAGAGCTTCAAGGGCGAGCGGCGAGATCACCGGCTTTCCCCCATTTTTGCGTTTGAGCTGTCCGGCGACATCGACGAGCTTGAAGAATCCCCTGCGGGCATGTGCCCAGCAGATTGCGCGGGTCATCGGCTTGTCCGCCCACCCGTCTTTGAACATCTCGTTGAAGTCGGCATAGCGGTCGACCTGCAGGATCCCGGTGTCGTTGGCGAGATGGCGTTGCGGATGCTCGCCTTTGCGATCCCGGGAGTAATATCCGATCACCGCCGGGGGTGCAGCCCCTCCAAAGGGGCCGTCGTCGCGCACATATAACCACATCGGCGCGATACTGGTCTTGAGTTTGGCCAGGAGCGGTATGGTCGTATCATCGCCGCGCAGGCGTCCGCCTGAGAGGACGTATCGTCCGCTACCGCCTCCGCAGAGCCAAACTTCGGCGCCGGCGCGCTACCTCACCGCAAACACCACTGCGCGCAGCGGCTTCGTGCTCTGGGTCTCCGCCGCCGCAGCGACAAAAGGGGCTATTTCAGGCGCTCAAGAACGGAGACGCAATTTGCGATCGCGCCCCCGCCCATGTTGAAGCACGCACCGAGGCTGGGCGACTCGATCTGCATCTCGCCCGCCGCGCCGACGAGCTGGCGTGCCGCCAGTACGTGCATCGACACCCCCGTCGCGCCGACCGGGTGACCTTTCGCCTTCAGTCCCCCCGACAGATTGATCGGCAAGCGTCCGCCGCGTTCGGTCTGCCCCTCGCACACCACCTCGCGCCCGCCGCCGGGAGGTGCCAGCCCCATGGCTTCGACGCTCAGCAATTCGGCGATCGTAAAACAGTCATGCACCTCGGCGAAGTCCAGGTCGTCGACGGTGATCCCGGCCGCCGCATAGGCCTGGGCGAACGCGCGCTTGGGGCCTTCGAACGCCGCCAAATCCTTGCGCGAGAGCGGCAGCAGATCGTTGACCTGTTCTACCGCGCGGAACGCCACCGCCCGGGGGAAGTCCGCGATCAGGTCGCGGTGTGCGATCACGATCGCCGCCGCCCCGTCCGAGATCAGCGAACAATCCGACACCTTGAGCGGATCGGCGATCATCGGATTGCGCGCGGAGACCGTCCGGCAGAACTCCAGGGTCAGCGGCTTGTGCATCTGCGCCAGCGGATTGGCCATCGCATTGGCGTGGTTCTTCACGGCGATGCGCGCCATTGCCTCGCCCGGATCGCCGAACCGCTCGCCATACGCCTTGGCATAGCGCGCGAAGATCGCCGGGAAGGAGAGCTCGGACTCCTCGCGCTGGTAGCTTGCCCCGCCCAGCGCGTGCGTGACCGTGGCGGTGTCGAGCTGGGTCATCTTCTCCGCACCGACCACCAGCGCGACGCGTACCCGCCCGCTCTCGACTGCGTCGATCGCGGAATAGAGCGCGGCGGCGCCTGAAGCACACGCATTCTCGCAGCGTATCGCCGGCTTGAAGCGCAATTTCTCGTCGACGCCGAGGATCATCGACGAAGCAAAGGCATCCGCCACCATCCCCGAATTGAAATGGCCGAGCCACACCGCATCGACGTCGCCGCCGTCGATCCCGGCGCTGGCCAGCGCCTCGCGCCCGGCCTCGACGATCAGCTGTTCGAGTGACCGATCGGGGAGCTTGCCGAAAGGAGTATGGCCCCAACCGACGATCACGGCATTCTTCTGCGAAGACGACATCAGCAATCCGATCAGGCAAGGACAGGGAGGGGGGCGCAGGGAGCGGGGGCGGTCAGCATCGCGCGCAACCGCTTCTTGTCGATCTTGCCGAATTTGGTGAGCGGCAGGGCTTCGACGAAGGTCACCGTCTTGGGGGCCTTGTAGGCGGTCAGCGCGGCGCGTCCGAAGCTGCGCAACTCCTCCGCCTCGACCGGTCGGGCGCGCACCACCACCGCGACGACGCGCTCGCCCCAATCCTCGTCGGGCAGGCCGACCACCGCGACGTCGGCCACGGCCGGATGCCCGCGCAGCGCCGCCTCGACCTCGACCGAATAGATGTTGAAGCCTCCGCTGATGATCATGTCCTTCGCGCGATCAACCAGAAACAGATAGCCGTTGGCGTCGAGGCGGCCGAGATCGCCGGTGCGCAGCCAGCCATCGTCCAGCGCGAGGGCGGTCGCCTCGGGATCGCCGGCATAGCCCCGCATCACATAGGGGGTGCGGGCGCGCACCTCGCCGACCGTTCCCTCTGGCTGCTCGACCCCAGCCTCGTCGCAGATGCGGAGTTCGGCGAACGGTACGGCACGCCCGCACGAGCCCAGCAGCTCGGGATCGCGGTGATCGTCCTTCGAGAGCGAGGTGATGAAATTGGGGCTTTCGGACTGGCCGTACAGTTGCACGAACACGTCGCCGAACAGGGCTTTGCCCGCGAGCAGCCGTTCCCGGCCCATCGGCGCGGCGCCATAGACGATCGTGCGGAACGGGTGCGCCGCGCCCGGCGTGACCGCGTCGAACAGCCGATAGAGCATCGTCGGCACAGCGAAGGTCCAGGTCGCGCCGGTCGCGGCGGCGGTGGCGAGGAAAGCCGCCGCGTCGAACTTGCCGACAAGTACGGTCGCGCCGCCCTGCAGCAGGCACGCCTGTAACAGGAAGCCGGCCGAATGCGGCAGCGGTGACGCTAGCATCATTACCTCGTCGCGCGCGACCTCTGCGCAGATTACATGGGCGAGCAGGCATGCGCCGAGCCCGCCCTGCAGGTGCAGTACGCCCTTGGGGTGGCCGGTGGTGCCGCCGGTGTACATGATCAACGCGGGATCGTCGGCCGAGCATTCGGTGGCGATCGGCGCATCTGGACAGGCCATGGCGTCCGACCAGCAAAGCGGTCCTTCCGCGTCGAGCGTCAGGCGATGCTGCAGGGTGCCGCCGTTCGGCACCGCATTGGCCGCGAGATCCGCTTCTGCGATCAGCAGTCGCGCGCCCGAATGCTCCAGGCAATAGGCCGCCTCGTCGCCCGACATCAGCTCGTTGAGCGGCACCTTGACCGCGGCCAACTTCAGGATCGCCAAGTCTGCGATCACGTATTCGGCACGGTTACGAATCAGCAGCGCGACCGCGTCACCCTTGGCGACGCCGTGCGCGCGCAGGCAGGCGGCGAGCCGGTTGGAGTCCTGGTCGAGCTCGGCATAGCTCCAGGCGCGCTCGTTGATGCGCAATGCGATTCGATCGCCGTGGCGGCGGACCGCGCCCGTAAGCAGCGGCGTCAGGTTCAATGACATCTCGACCCTCTCCTATTACGGGTACGATATCACGTGATTTCGTACCCGTAAACCGCTTGACCCCAATGACCCGCCTGAGGGAGGGGAGGGTTGTCGAGGGAGAATGCCATGGGATCGCCACGCGACCGGCACGCGGAAGTGCTCGACGGGCTCGAGGCGATCTTCTTCGCAGAGGGCGCAGGGCTTAGCGTGGATGCGCTCGCGCAGCGGCTGAAATGCTCGAAGCGGACACTGTATCAGATTGGCGCGGGCAAGCGCGAGCTGCTGCTGGCGGTGATCGCGCGCTGGTCGGATCGCATCGCTGCAGGTGCCGCCACGGCGAGGGCGGCGGCCGAGCCTGTCGACCGACTCTCCGCCTTCCTGGCGCCGGGGGTCACCGAGAGCCGCGGCATTTCGCGGCAGTTCCTGCGCGACGTCGCCGAGGATCCGGTGCTCGACGCGGGCTTTCGGGCACACCAGCAGCAGCGGATGGCAGGGCTCGCGGATCTATTGCGTGAGGGGATTTTGGCCGGGCTGTATCGCCCGATCAACGTCGAGCTAGTGGCGGCTTTGTGTATCGGCGCGATCGACCGGCTCGACGATCCGTCGACGTTGGAAGCTAGCGGCATGGACTTCGGATCGGCGTTCGAGACCTTTTACGGCCTGTTGATGGAGGGGCTGCGGCGTCCGCGGGATTGAGCGGGGTTTATTATCGCTCCACCGTATGGCCCAGATTCGCCGATACCCGCTCGGCCGCGGCAAGCAGCGCGCGCGTCACACGTGGATCGACCTCGTGCGGCAGGTTTTGGATCAACCCGACCACCGCGATTGCGCCAACGCATTCGCCGCGATCGTCGAAGATCGGCGCCGCGGCGCCGTTGAGCCCCAGCGCCATCTCCTCGGGCGCGTCAATCCAGCCCTGTCCCTGCGCGCGTGCGATCTTGACCTCTACCGCTTCCCAGCCGGTGCTGGTGTAGCGCGTCGTGGCTTCCCAGCTCTGCTTCTTGGCGAAACTCGCTAGCGAGCGCGGCCCGAAGGCCAGCGCGACATAGCCCTGCGCCGAACTGTGCAACGGCAATTCACTCCCGGGCCGCACGCCGAGCTGCAGCGGGCTCCGCGCGAGGAGGGTCGCGAGCACGACGATGCTGCGCGCGCGTACCGCGGACAGCACGACCGAAAGCCCGGTCTCGTCGCGCAACCAGGTCACCACCTCTTCCGACGCCGATCGCAGATCCACCCGGCTGCCGGAGGTTTCGGCGAGCAACTGGCACTGGATCCCGAGGCGATAGCGCGCGGTCTTATTATTCTGGACGATGTAGTTGCGCTCGACGAGCGTCTGCAGATGGCGGAACACGGTCGGCTTGGTCAGCCCGAGCCGCGCGGCGAGTTCGGTGACGCCCACGTCTTCCTCGGCCGCGGCCACGGCCTCCATGACGTCGAGCGCCACGTTCAGCGATTTGACGCCCTTTTCGGTCCGGTCTTCCGCCATTTCACCCCATCCCCTGCATCGCTTTCACGGTCGACGACCCTGTCGCGGTGTCGCGCACCATAGAGGTCAAGCCGCCCAGGGGAATAGCTATCCCGCCGAACCGAGCGCTTAACCGCGGCCAAGGTGTCTTGCAGTGTACCGTAATACGAAACATATAATCGAATTACGGTACATTATTTTCCATGCGACTTGACACGAGTACCGCAAGGCGTACCGTTATGCGGTATAAAGATCCGCCATGCAAAATGATTGCGGACCATAGGCGAGAGGCATGGAATGTCCTTACTCCAGAGTGCGTCGATTCCGGTGAACCGTGGATTGCGCGCCCGCGTGGCCGAACGCGCGCTGGTGGTGGGCACCTTCGTCAAATCCACAGCGCCGCAGACGATCGAGCTGCTCGGCCGGTCCGGTCTCGATTTTGTCGTGCTCGATGCAGAGCACGCCCCGTTCGACATCGGCACGCTCGACGCGGCGATCGGGGCGGCCCATGCGCTGTCGCTTCCCGCGCTCGTCCGCCCGCCGAGCCACGCCGGGTCCTTCGTCAACAGCTGTCTCGACATGGGCGCCAGCGGCGTGGTGATGCCTCATATCCGGTCGACTGCGGAAGCGGATGCGGTTGCCGACGCGGTCCGATACGGTCGCGGCAAGCGGGGTTTTTCGCCCTCCGGCCGCGCTGGCAATTACGGTCAGGTCGATGCCGCCGCCTACCGCGCTGCTGCCGACCAGGGCACCAGCATCTGGTGCCAGATCGAGGATGCCGACGCGCTGGAGCGGATCGATGAGATCGCCGCGAACGATGCGGCCGACTGCCTGTTCATCGGGCCGGCGGACCTGGGCCTGTCGCTCGGTTGCGATGGTCCGGGAGATTTGCGGTTGGCCGAGGCGATCCGTGCGATCGCCGAGGCCGGGAGCCGCCACGGTCGCGCGGTCGGCCTGTTTGTGTCGGATACCGGCGCAATTCCCGCGATGCGCGAGATCGGCATCACCGTGTTCGTCTGCGGGTCGGACCAGAGTTTCCTGCTGGGCCGCGCCCAGCAGGTGGCCGCGGAGGTCTCGGCTCTGATCTATACCTGACGCCCGAACCCTACCGGGGCGTTCCGCCGCCGGTCCCGATATGCCCCCGCGACGGTCCGAAGAGACCGAATGGGGGTGCACGCCTGATGGAGAGAGATGCGCGATGTTTGGTTGGTACCATAGTCTGAACACGGTCGAACGGCGCACGCTCTTTGCGTGCTTCGGGGCTTGGGGCGTGGATGCGCTCGACACGCAGATCTACAGCTTCCTCGTGCCGACGCTGATCGCCGCCTGGCATCTGACCAAGGCGGAAGCGGGACTGCTCGGCACCTCGGCGCTGATCTCCTCGGCGGTCGGCGGCTGGATTGCGGGCATGTTGTGCGACCGGCTCGGCCGCGTGCTGGTGATGAAGCTCGCGATCGTCTGGTTCCTCGTCTTTACCATCCTGTGCGGCTTCGCCAATTCGTTCGAGCAGTTGCTGCTCGGCCGGATCCTTTCGGGGCTCGGCTTCGGCGGCGAATGGGCGGCGGGCGCGGTGCTGATGGGCGAGATCATCCGCCCGCAGTTCCGCGGGCGCGCGGTCGGTACCGTGCAGAGCGCCTATGCGGTCGGTTATGGCGTCGCCGCGATCATGTCGTCGGTGCTGTTCGCGGCGCTGCCCGCCGGCGACGCGTGGCGCTGGATGTTCTGGATCGGCGTGACGCCGGCGATCTTCGTGTTCTTCGCGCTGCGCGGCGTGGCCGAGCCTGCCGTCTACCTTGATGCGAAGAAGGCGCGCGCCGCCAAGGGCGTGAAGAACGTCAGCCCGTTGATGATCTTCTCGCCCAAGGTACTTAAGATCACGATCCTTACTTCGATCCTCGCGCTCGGCGTGCAGGGCGGCAGCTTCTCGATCCTGATCTGGATCCCGACGCTGCTCAAGAGCCTCCACGGCCTGACCACGGTGGAGGTCGGCTATCACATGCTGTGCCTCACCTTCGGATCGTTCTTCGGGATGGTCGGCGCGGCCTATCTATCGGACGCGATCGGTCGCCGGCGCAGCTTTGCGCTGTACACGCTGCTGTGCTGGATAACGATCCCGGCGTTTCTCTATCTGAACGCCGGGACGGCTGGACTGCTGGCGCTCGAGTTCGTCGTCGGCTTCGCCGCGCTCGGCATCTACAGCGCGCTCGGGCCCTATTTCACCGAGCTCTTCCCGAACGCGATCCGGGCGAGCGGCCAGGCCTTTTCGTATAATTTCGGGCGCGGCGTGGGCGCGTTCTTCCCGACGGTAGTCGGGCTGCTGTGCGCCGATGGCGGGCTGCTCGACCTGCGCGACGCGATGGCGGTGATGTCGTGCGGTACGTTCGGCTTCGTGATGCTCGCGATCGCGCTGCTTCCCGAGACCAAAGGCCGCGACCTAAGCGAGGCACCCGACCTCGTGCCCGAGCCGGGCGCCTGAACCGACATCGCGATCCGCTTTTTGGAGAAATGGAATGACGAGCAAACAGGCCTTTCTGGCCCGATCGCTGGCGGCCGTGATCAGCGCCACGATGGTACCCGGCGCAGCGCGCGCCGACGACCTGAGCGACATGCGCGCGCAGCTCACCCAGCTGACCAGCGCACTGCAATCGATGCAGGCGCACCAGGCCGAGCTCGAGAGCCGGCTGGCGGCTAGCGAGGCTGCGCGAACGCAGGCGCAGGCAGTCGCGCCGCCGGCCGTGGCGGCCGCCACGCCTCCCGCCGCCGCTGCAGTGGAACCGGCCCGTCGCCAGCCGCTGCCCCCCGAGCAGGTCGCAGCCGCCGACGCGCTCAAGCCACCGCCCGGGACGATCGGCGCCAATCCCTTTGCTGCGAACAAGCGCGCGGGGCAGGGCGTAGGCTTCGTCGTCCCCGGCACCGACACCACGATCCGGCTCGGCGGGATGATCAAGATCGACGCATTCGACGATCTCTCTGGCGCCAACCTTAACGTCGCGCCGAGCGACGGCATCTCGGTGCCGATCAACGGCACGACGCAGGCCGCGCGCAAGCAAAGCTTCATGATCACCGCGCGCCAGACCAAGATCAACATAGGCAGCGAGACGCCGACCAAGTTCGGGCCGCTCAAATCGTTCCTCGAAGGCGATTTTTACGGCACCGGCGGCACCCCGCTGATCACCAATTCAGCCAGCTTTCGGCTGCGCCAAGCGTATCTATCGCTCGGCAAGGTGCTGGTCGGGCAGACATGGTCGGTGTTCCTCGATCTCGACGCTGCGGCGGAGACGCTCGACATGGCCGGCCCTGACGGCAACGCCTATGCGCTGCGCCAGCCGCTGATCCGCTACCAGACGGGGATCGGCGGCCGTGGCCAGCTGACGCTGGGCATCGAGAATCCCGAAGCCGATTTCCTCGGCGCGGACCACACCTCCAACTTTCCGGTCGGCTCGACAATCAGCACGCGCGTGCTCAACCAAGTGCCCGATTTCACCGGACGCTTCACCTACAAAGGCGATCGTGTGCGCGTGTCGGTGGCGGGCGTGGTGCGCGAAATCAACCTCGATACCGGCGGCGCGGCGTTGCCGTTCGTCGGCCCGAACGGCAATTTCACCTTCGCGGGCCGCGCCTCGACCTGGGGCTTCGGCGCACAGTTCGACGCGACGTTCAAGACGATCGGGCAGGACACGTTCACCGTCCAGGCCAATGGCGGCCCCGGCATCGGCCGTTACATGATGGCGCCGCAGGACGAGGCCTTCTCGATCGGCGTGGCGCCGTACGGCGCCACCAACGCCAATCCCGGCGACGGTGCGGTGCTCGGGCTCGACGGCAAATTGCGCCCGGTCTTCGCCTGGGGCGCGACCGCCTGGTATCGCCATTACTGGTCGACCAAGTTCCGCTCGAACGTGGTGTTCGGCTATCAGCGGATCGGCGATGCGGACAAGACGCTACCGATCAACTTCCCGTCGCTGCTTACCTCGATCAACGCAAACTTGATCTGGAGCCCGTTGCCGCAGGTCGGCTTCGGCGTGGAATATGTGCGCGGGTATCTCGCGCTGCGCGGCCAGACCGATGCGAACAAGGCGCTCGGCTATGGCGAGCACGGGACGATGAACCGGCTGCAGCTGAGCGCGCAGTATAACTTCTTCTGACTTGAAAATCCTCCCCCGCCAGGGGGAAGTGGAGTGACAGGCGTCAGCCTGACGGAGGGGGAGGTAAGAGCGACCTCTGTTTCGTGTCCTCCCCCTCCGTCACCTTCGGTGACACCTCCCCCTGGCGGGGAAGATTGAGGAGCACACAAAAAGGGGCGAGGCCGGTATCCCCGGCCTCGCCCCTTTTCTTATCTCGAGCTCAGGCGGCGTATTCGGCGCGCTTGGGCGTGAACACGTCGAGGTTGATCACCGTCTCGTCGCCGATCACCTCGCCCCAGTGATGCGCGTTGGGGGGGATCACCAGCATCCCGCCCGGGCCGAGCCGAACCACCTCGCCGGGGAGGTGGAAGTCGATCGTGCCCTGCAGGATATACACCATCTGCTCGTGCGGGTGGTCGTGCGGCCGGGGCGTGTGCCCCGGCTCGAGCCGGTTGAGCGAGAGCGTCGCGCCCTCGCCCGAAAAAGCCTTTCGTGCCACACCCTCGCGAACGTGTTCCCAGGGGAGCTCGTCCCAATTCGCCTGATGTACCATGCTCATTCTCCCTTCACGCCGCCGCCCGGCCGTAGCCGCCGCCGCCGGGCGTCTCGAGCAGCACCATGTCGCCGGGCTGCATCACCATCTTCTTCCCCTCGGACACCGACTTGCCGTTGACCAGGAATCGACCCGCCGCGCCATCTTCACCGCCGTCGAGCCCTTCGGGTCCGTTGTCGAGCCGGCTCGGCACCGCGTTGAGCAGCCACGGCAGCTCGGTGCGCATGTGGAAGCCGATGATTTGGCCGTCGCCGCCCGTCGACTTGCCGCGCCCGCCCGAGCCGATTCGGAGCTCGCGGCGGTCGAACACGATCGGCATCACCGCTTCGAGGATTTCAACCGGCACCGCCGCGACGCCGGTCGGGTAGCAGGTCGCGCTCGGGCCGTCCTTAGTCGCGCGCGCGCCCATCCCGCCCGAATAGTTGAACATCGACGACGTGAACGGCTCGCCGGTCGGCTGTTTGCCCTGCACCTGCACCGTCCACACCGCGCCCGATCCTTCGGCGAGCACGCGCTCGGGGATGATCTGGTGGAGCGCCTTCAGGATCGGCATCGGCACGAACATGCCGACGACGTGCCGCGCGTTGAGCGGCGAAGGATAGGCCGCGTTGATGATCGATCCCTTACGCGCGACAACCTTGATCGGCGCGAGCGAGCCGTAATTGTTCGGCTGCTCGGGATTGAGCGAGCTGCGCACCGCGAAGGTCGAATAGGCGTGTGTATAGTTCATCACCACGTTGATGCCCATCGCGCTGGCGTCCGAGCTGCCGCCGAAATCGATCGTGACCTCGCCGGCGACATTGTCGACCGTCACCGCGGTCTTCAGCGTGATGATCGTGCCGCCGGGCACGTCGAACTGGCTCTCGCCGTGCCAGGTGCCCGCGGGCAACGCGCGGATCGCGCGGCGCGTGGCTTCCTCCGAGCGCGAGATGATCTCTTCGGAGACCGCCTCGATATCTGCAATACCCTGCCGTTCGCACAAGGCGATAAGCCGCTCGCCGCCGCCGCGGCCGCTCGACACCTGCGCGGCGAGATCGCCGAACACGTGATCGGGGGTGCGGACGTTGTGCTTGATGATGTCGTGCAGCAGCGCGTTGGGCACGCCCGCTTCGTAGAGCTTCGAGGGCGGGATCCACAGCCCCTCCTCATGCACGTCGCGCGCGCCGGCGCCGATGCCATAGCCGCCGATGTCGGTATGGTGGATCGTCGACCCGATATAGCCGATCAGTTTCTCGTTCCAGAAGATCGGGCAGATCACGGTGATGTCGAAGAAGTGCCCCGCCGAGATCCACGGATCGTTGGTGATGATCACGTCGCCGGGCACGAGCTTGCCCGCGAACATGCCTGCGAGCTGGTAGCCGGCGGCGGCGAGCGAGTTGATGTGTCCCGGCGTGCCGGTGTTCGCCTGCGCGACCATCCGGCCCTTCGCATCGAACAGGCCAGAGGCGAGGTCACCCGCCTCGCGCACCACCGGCGAGAAGGCGATGCGCTGCAGCGCCTTGGCCTGCTCGCTGACGATGCCGATCAGGTTCGACCAGAGGATTTCGAGTTCAATGCCGTCCATGTGAAGTCTCCAATCAGGCGATGCGGGTGGCAATGAGGCAGCCGAGGTCGTCGACATGCGCGGTCCACTGCGGGGGGATGACGATCGTCGTTTCGCGTTCCTCGACGATCACCGGGCCGGCGAGCTTTTGACCCGCGCCGAGCACCGAGCGATCGTAGACCTGGACGTCGCCCGAGGATTCCCACAGGCCGATCTTCCGGCTCGATTTGGGCACACCGTGCGCGACCGGCGGGCGTGCGACGCCGTTGAACTCGGGGGTCGGTCCCTCCGCGGTGACGCGCCAGCTGACGATCTCGATCGGCACGTGCGATGGGTTCACCGCATATTGTGCGAAGTACGCCGCCTCGAACGTCTTGTGGAGCGCACCGGCGTCGCAGGCGACGCGGGGATCGTCGGCGATCTCGATCGACACCTCGTTCTGCTGGCCGACGTAGCGCAGGTCTGCACCGAACCGCAGCCGGACGTCGCCGGGCGCGACGCCCGCGGCTTCGAGCGCGTCGCTGCCTTCGCGGGTAAGTTCGCCCAGGATCGCGTCGACTTCGTTCCAGTCGAGGTTTTCGAGGCGGCTGAGCGCGCTGCGCACCAGATCGAGCCGGACCGGCGTGACCAGCGTGCCGAACGCCGAGAGCACGCTGGCGTGCGGCGGGAAGATCACCGCCGCGCTCTGCAGCAATTCACCGACCGCGCAGGCGTGCACCGGCCCCGCGCCGCCGAAGGCAAGCAGGGGCAGGCCGCGATAGTCGAAGCCGCGGTCGGTCGCATGCTCGCGCGCGGCGGCCGCCATCGTCTCGGCGACGATGCGGAAGATTCCGCTCGCGGTCTGCGTCACGTTCGTGCCGAGCTTCTCGCCGACAGAGGCGATCGCCGATTTTGCGGCCTCGATGTCGAGCGCCATGTCGCCGCCGAGGAAGTTCGCGCCGTCGAGCAGCCCGAGCACCAGATCGGAATCGGTCACCGTCGGCTGCGTGCCTCCGCGGCCGTAGCAGGCCGGACCCGGCATCGATCCCGCGCTGCGCGGGCCGACCTTCAGCAGCCCGAGTTCGTCGATCGAGGCGACGCTGCCGCCGCCCGCGCCGATCTCGATCATGTCGACCGACGGGATGGTGAGCGGCATGCCGCTGCCTTCCATGAACCGATAAATGCGATCGACCTCGAAACTGCCGGTGACGAGCGGTTCGTGATTCTCGATCAGACACGCCTTGGCGGTGGTGCCGCCCATGTCGAACGCGAGCAGCCGGTCGAGCTCGAGCGTCTTGGCGAAATGCGCAGCGGCCAGCGCGCCCGCGGCGGGGCCGCTCTCAATCATCCGCACCGGATTGCGCGACGCGACCTCGGCGCCGATGATCCCGCCCGAGCTGAGCATGATCAGCGGTCGGTGGCCGATCTCGCGCTCCTTCAGCCCGGCGGCGAGGCCTTGCAGATAGGGCTCGGTGATGGGCGCGGTGTAGGCGTTGACGACGGTGGTCGAGGTGCGGGGATATTCGCGGATCTGCGGCGCCACGATCGACGACAGCGAGAGGCTCACGCCCGGCAGTTTCTCGGCGAGGATCGCGGCCACTGCCTGCTCGTTGGCGGCATTGCGAAAACTGTTGAGGAAGCAGATCGCGACCGAGGCGACGCCGCTGTCCTTGATCCGCTCGGCGAGTGCGACGATCTCGGCATCGTCCACCGCACGCAGCCGCTCGCCGTCGGCGAGCACGCGCTCGTCGACCTCGAAAGTCAGTTCGCGCGGCACCAATGGATCGGCGAACTCGATCTGCGGATCGAACATTTCGTAGCGATGCTCGTTGCGGATGAAGAGCACGTCGCGAAAGCCCTTGGTCACCACCAGCGCGGTCGGCGCACCCTTGCGCTCAATCAGCGCGTTGGTGACGACGGTGGTCGCGTGCACGACCACGCCGGTGATGTCCTCGGGCGCGGCACCCGCCTTGCCCATCACTAAGTTTACGCCGCGGAAGAAGCCTTCGAGCAGGTCGTGGTGCGTGGTGAGCGTCTTGTCGACGGTCAGCACGCCGTCGTCGCGGCGCAGGACCGCATCGGTGAAGGTGCCGCCGATATCGATGGCGAGGGAATAGTTCATGGGAGCTCCTGATGACCCGATGGACGCGCCGCGACGACGCGCGAGAAGCGGAAGGAGGGGGGGCATGCAGGGCCGTCACGTCGCGCGTCTGCGACGGGCGCTCGGCCGAATGCCATTCTCTCCATACTGTTTCTCCTAGCGTTCCGCTGGACGGAATATCGTTCCGCGATACGGTGTTTCGGCGGTTGATCGGTGTTTGTCAAGCGGACGAGGCGAAGCCCCGCGCGGTTAGTGGCGCGCTCGCTTGGTCAGCGATCGGGTGAACGACCGAGTGCGGCCTTCGCTATTGGCAGGGACATCCCGACGGTGGGTTCAGGAAGGGCGACTACAATATTTCCATCAGCCAGCTTTATGGCCTGTGCGATGACGTCCTCGGCCGGCCTGGCCCTGTATCACCCCGGCCGCCGACGCCGCCATCCCGCCCGTGGCGGGCCGGTCGAAACGAGGTGATGTTGGTGATCGGACCAACCGCAAAATCGGTAACCGCGCCACTCGCATCGACCTTGCGGCCGTCGGTAGTAAGAAAGATGTGCGTATCGCGCGGCGCGCCCCGGCGTTGGTGGAAATATGTCGTGTAGGCCGTAAATTTGGCAAATTCGGAATTGTTGTCTAGCGTCCGGCCAGGGACCTGTTGATCGCGAGATAAAAGGCGCAGTCGGCGGGCTTCGACAGGTCTAGCATGACCGGCCACAATCGCTGCATGCCGTCGAGACGCTGTTTGATCACAACACGGTCAGACGCGAGAACCTTGGCGGCAATCGTCTTAGGAATGGCCTTGCCGATTGTGGCCTGCGCGAGTGTTGGCGCGGCGATGACAAACGTTAGCGCGGCGGCGCTAAACAACCGCGTCCGAGATCGACGCTCAAACTCCATTTTCTGCATCCCGCCCCCTAATTTCCCTTTCGAATCCGACGCATAACCTCGCCCCGCGCTCATGACGCTACGCCTTGGCCGAGTCTCGCGACAGCAAAAAACGGTCCAATCTGAATTGCTTCGGTAATCCAGTTGCGACGTGAGCACTCGACCAATAGCGGACATCGAACCGCGATTGTTGCTACTCGGTGTCACTCTCCCAAAATGCCCGCTCCATCGCCCAGCACTCGTCGCCTGCGAGGTTGGACCGCATACACTTGTCGAAGTCAGCGAACCGGACAGCGTGAGGCGCGATGATCGACACTCCCGTCGCCGCGGCTCGCTTCTCCATCTCATCAAGCGCTTGAAACGGCCACATGGTGATCTGCTGCCAATCATCGTCCACAGGGACGATCCGCTCCAACGCCCAATAGATATCATGCGGGCCGTCAGGGTCTTTGGTCAGATCAATTGTTGCGGGCCATAGAGATTTTGCAGCCTCGAATAATGCGAATTTATTGATCGTCATGATGCAAGGCGCAGAGTTTCGACCAACACATGAACCGAGCGTTCTCGCCTGAGTTCATTCCCCGCACTTTAAAGCCGGGGAGTAGTCGCAATCGTTCGAGCACTGCCTCTTCCCCGGTCGTCAACTGTGGGAACGCCACCTGTGTCTGCCCGGTGTTGTCGTTCAGCAGCCACCAAACGTCTGCGCCCCAAGGGCCGCTGTCGTTTGTCTCGACATACACTGCCGCAAGGTCAGCCATCTTGATACGCTGCTCCGTCTGCTTGGCCGCTCGGCAGACAATCTCATCATCTGCCGTGACCTCGACGATCAACCTCGCTTCGGAATGCTTCATTCCGCAAAGCTGCCCTGTTTGCAGGTCCGAGGCAATGTCCGCTTCCCACCAAAATTCGCCGTTCGACCGGCTGTATCTCGGTGAGGTTCGGAAGCGCGGGGCTGGAGTGCTACCGCTCCCTATGCGCCTCCCCGCAACCAACGATAACAAAGACCCCTGAGGCTCACGCCTTGGGTGTTTTGTCGTTCTGCGGTCCGTTATGCGGTAGGGATGATATACTATAATACCGGCGGGAAGCCGCCGGGGCTTTTTCGGTGTGCCAGGCATGGCGTTGATGTTGGTGGTGTAAGTCCTCTGCGGGCCGGCTGAACGGAACCGCCTTAGCTCAAGGCAACTTCGTCGCCGCGAGGCGGGGTGGGGAGGAAGCCGGAAGCAAAGCTCGGAGCTGACGAACAGGAACCGGATATAAGGCCGGCGCGACGGGGTAACCGGGTCGTGGATCGGGACGCTCAATAATCAGACAGATATGCAGGCGGCGACGCCCCTTCGATCTGGCGCGGAATTTGCGACGCAGGCGTCAGGTAGGCCAAGTTTTCCGGTCTTCTGTGAGCTATTCAAGATGGGCGATGCCGTCGCATGTGAAAGGCAATGATTTCGTAGCCGTTGGTGCTGAGGACGGTGAGGTGACCGGGCGGCGGGTCCATATCGGTCGACGCGATTTCTAGGATGTAGTCAGCTTCCACGGCGAGCCTTTCAGCGACGAGCTCGATCGCGAAGACCGGTTATGGCGGCCATGTTCAGGCTGCCTGTGCAAGAGGTTGCTGCTCGGCTTCCTCGCGGAGGCGTTTCCAGCGCCACGGCAACAGCCGGTTTTGCAAGTGGTCGGAGATTCTCGCGATAACGTCATGCAGCTAAGTATGCGGATCGACGTCGTTGCGACGACAAGTCTGGATCACGAGTACATGGCAGTCGCCCGGTAGCCACTGCGACGGAATATCCAATTCCGTCGGCCTACGCAACTGTACGAATCCGTCGTTCGGCTGCGTTGTCCGTCATGCAGATGCGGTAATTTTGATTTTCAAGACCTAGGCGAAAACGTAAGACCAAGGCCAGATTTAGAAATAGACTCCACATTCCAGATCAATTTGCCGCGACTTTGGGCGTCGACTCTCGATCATGCGCTTGTTGCCATTAATAAAGAATGCCGCGATCAAGCCGACTTTCCGAAAGGTGCAATCAACGCTCGGTAATGAGCTTCCGAGGGCCCGTAGGCTTCGCCTGCAAACTCTTCCAGAGCGATTCTGTCGCGGATTGCGATTTTGCCCCGGTTGCAGCGAATCAGTCTTTCCCCTTCGAGCACATGCAGACGGTCGGTGACGCTCGCTCGGCGGACGTTGAGGCCGGCTGCTATCTCCTCGTGATGAACGAACAGGACGTCGCCCTGCATCCGGTCGTGTCGCATCAGCAGCAAGCGCGCGAGTCGCTGATCAAGTGGATCGTGGATATGCGAGGTGATCGTATGCGCCATCTGGACGATCACAAAATGCACGAATTGCATCAAAAGGCTCAACAACGTCGGGCTTTGCCGGCAGGCCTGCCGCAACGCGTTCGCGCAAATTCGTACAGCAGAGCCCGCTCGCGACCGCACGACCGCGGCGTGGGTGGAATGATCGCACGATAATAACGACGGCCAACCGAGCATTCCCTCCTGTCCGACAACCGCGACCTCGACGTGCAGCGAACTTCCCACGCTTTGTTCAAGAGACAGGAATACGGTTTCGGGAAAGTAAAAAGCATCAAGTTGGTCGTAGGGACGGAACAGGACCGCTCCGTGATCCAATGCAATGCACTGTGCGTGCGGCTCCAGCAGCGCCTGTTCCGCTACACCCAGCCGGCGTAGAAGAATATTCTGGCTCGATCGTAACACGCCACATGCGTTCGTCTGAATCGTCATGCGTTTCCCCCATATCCGGGGAAAGCTACGGCGCACGCGTCCGCTCGGACGCATCTTGTTCAAACTAAATTAACCAAATTGCTCGGGAACCTTTGCTGCATCGACGTCTCGCCCGACGTCGGGGGTACGCCAGCGTACTGAACAGATTCGGTTATAGCGCCCATTTTCAAACCCTGTCAGCACTAGGCAATGGTTTCAGGGAGCCGATGAGATGGTTGATCAGGCAGAGTTGATAACGGCGCTCGAATCTCGCGCGATTCGGCGGGATGACAGGCGCGCATTCTTCAAAGCATTCAGCACTGCCGCGACCGTCACCGGGACATTGATTGCAGCTGGACTTTCCTCGGAGGCAGAGGCGCAGTCGACGATCAGCGACGTTGATATCCTAAACTTCGCGCTCAATCTGGAATATCTCGAAGCGCAATTCTACCAATATGCTGTATTTGGCACCGGCCTGCCCGCGAACCTGATGACCGGCACCGGCACCCAGGGCGCAGTAACCGGCGGTCGCAAGGTGAACTTCACCGATCCGGTAGTTGCGCAATATGCCAAGGAGATCGCGCAGGACGAGCTTGCCCATGTCACCTTCCTTCGCAGCGCCATTGGATCAAGTGCCGTTTCCCACCCGGCAATAGACGTCGGCACTGATCCCGCCGGCGCCTTTTCCAGCGCTGCGCGCGCGGCAGGATTGGTCGGCGTGGGGCAATCCTTCGACCCCTACGCTAGCGATGAGAGTTTCCTGCTCGGCGCCTTCATCTTCGAAGACGTCGGCGTCACGGCCTATAAGGGCGCCGCGCCGCTGATCGCCAACAAGACCTATACCGAGGCGGCGGCCGGAATTCTGGCCGTCGAGGCGTATCACGCCGCTATCGTGCGGACGGTACTCTATCAGAAAGGTATCGCCACCCCGTCGCTGATCGATGCAACCGAGGCGATCTCCAACGCGCGCGACAGTCTCGACGGGTCGACCGACGACGATCAAGGCATCCGCGCAATCGGCAATGCAAGTAACATCGTGCCACTCGACAGCAACGGACTAGCCTACAGCCGGACCACCGGCCACGTGCTCAACATCGTCTATTTGAATAAGGCATCAGTCGCCAAGGGCGGCTTCTTCCCCGCGGGCATGAACGGCAACATTACCGTCAGCACCGCCAACTAAGCGTCAGGAAGAGGGAACACGTCATGAATCAACACCATCTGATCGCCGAAGTCTTCGAGCGGCAGGCCAAACGTCGCGACCAGCGCCGTAAGTTTCTTCAATATGCCGGCGGCGGCGTCGCGGCGATCGCCGGGTCCGCGCTGCTCTCCGCGTGTGGCGGCGACAACAAGAGCGACAATTACAGCCTCACTGCCACGCCTGCCCCGGTCATCGGCGACGGCGACATACTGAACTTCGCGCTCAATCTCGAATATCTCGAGGCGCAATTCTACGTTTATGCGACCACTGGCGCCGGGTTGGACCAGAGTCAGCTCGGCGGGACCGGCACGCAAGGCGCGGTGACCGGTGGGCGCAAGGTGGCGTTCACCGATCGGGTGGTGGCCCAATATGCTAATGAGATCGCGGGCGACGAGCGCGCCCACGTCGCCTTCCTGCGCTCCGCGCTGGGCAGTGCGGCGGTCGCCCAGCCGGCGATTGACATCAGCGCCAGTGCAAGCGGCGCCTTCTCCAGCGCGGCGGTAGCGGCCGGACTGATTACCCAAGGACAGGTCTTCGACCCTTATGCCAGCGACGAGAACTTCCTGCTCGGCGCGTTTATATTCGAAGACGTCGGCGTCTCGGCCTATAAGGGCGCCTCGCCTCTGATCAAAAGCAGCGCCTATCTGGAAGCCGCCGCCGGCATCTTGGCGGCCGAGGCCTATCATGCCGGGCTGGTTCGCACCGTATTGTACAGCAAGGGGATCGCGGCACCTTCGCTCGTGGCCGCAGCAGGCAAGATTTCGGATGCGCGCGACAGCCTGGACGGCGCGAGCGACGATGACCAGGGCATCGCCGGCACGAACGGCGCGTCGAACATCGTGCCGACCGACGCGAACGGCATCGTCTACAGCCGCACTCCCGGCCAGGTGCTCGACATTGTGTTTCTGACCAAGCTGGCCGCGCAAAAGGGTGGATTCTTCCCTAACGGCGTGAACGGCACCATCAACCTCAGCACCGTGAGCTGATCGTCATGCCGGCGCGCGCCCATCTCTGGCTCGCCGGCAGCTTGGTCGTGCTGGCGTCGGCCGCGCACGGCGAGGTTTTTGAGGTCGGCAGGGACGGTGCGGTGCGGTCGCGTGTTCAGGTGGAGGGCTTTGTATGGGGCGGTGATCCCATGCTTGAGGAGGGGGCCGGGATCGGCGAGGAAGCACCACCGCTGCCCTCTGCGGCCCTGACGATGGTCGCCGCGCCCGACGCACCCGAACAGTTCCGCGAGGCGCTGATCAAAGCCGCCGTTCGCTACGACGTCAGCCCAAATCTGCTGGCGGCCGTGGTGTGGCGCGAGAGCCGCTGGCGACCGGGCGCGTTGTCGCCCAAGGGCGCAATTGGCCTCGGCCAGTTGATGCCAGGCACGGCTCGTGCGCTCGCGGTCGATCCCCGCGATACCGGCGCCAATCTGGCCGGCGCCGCACATTATCTGCGCCAGATGCTCGACCTGTTCGATGGCAATGTCGAGCGCGCGCTGGCCGCCTATAACGCGGGCCCCGGGCGCGTGCGGCGCGCCGGGGGCATTCCGGCAATCGCCGAAACCCGCAGTTACGTATCGACCATCATCGACCGGCTCGCGCTGCGGCCGGCCCTGCTCGCTGGAGACGCCCCATGAAGCATCGTTTTTCGACGAAGCTAGCCCTTGCCTTCCTGGCTTTGCTGTCGTCGCCCGCACTGGCGCAGACCACTGGCGATCCCGCCGGTTCCGGCCCGATCGTCGCCGCACTCGGGTGGCTGCAGGGCACGCTGCTGGGCAACGTCGCCACTGCCGTTGCGGTGATCGCCGTCGCCATGGTCGGCTTCATGATGCTAACCGGGCGTATGAACTGGCGGTTCGGTGCGACAGTAATCGTCGGCTGTTTCGTGCTGTTCGGCGCATCGGCGATCGTCACGGGCATCCAGTCGACCACCGTCGCGAGTCGCTGAGATGCTCGGCCGCTCTCCCATCTTCCGTGCACTGACCCGGCCGCAGATGTTCGCAGGCGTGACCTATAGCTTCTTCATCCTCAACGCCGCAGTGACCACCGAGGCTTTTTTGATCACGCGCAGTTTTCTGGCGCTGCCGATCGCGCTGCTCGTCCACGGCGTCGGCTATCTCACCTGTCTACGCGAGCCGAGAATTTTCGATCTCTGGCTGACCAAGGTCAGCCGATGCCCCCGCGTCCGTAACTGGAAGCGGTGGGGCTGCAACAGTTACGCGCCCTGAGCGCTGGAAGGATACGCCGTGGCGAACTGGATCGGACCCGCGAGCTGGGCGGCAAAGGAAGCCAAGGCCGGCGATAGACTACCTTATGATCGGCACGTCGATGCAGCGACGGTGCGGTTGCGCGACGGATCGTTGTTGCGGATGATCCAGGTGCCGGGCTTGCCGTTCGAGACCGAAGAATCCGAGGCACTCGACCACCATCTGGGCGTGCGCGAGACGATGCTGCGGAGCGTCCTCGATGCACGCTTTGTACTGTATCACCATGTCATCCGGCGGCGGGTGGCGGTTGCACTCAAGGAAGAGTTCGAGACCCCGTTCGCCTCGCTGGTCAACGCCCGCTGGCAGGCACGACTCGACGAGCGCCGACTGTTCGTCAACGAACAAGTGGTAACTCTGGTTCGCCGCCCGGCGCGCGGTAAGACCGGTTGGGTCGAGCGCGTGCGGCGCAGGATCGCGGGCGACACACACGAGGCCGCATCAGGCGACATTCGCGCTCTCGAAGCCGCCGCTACCGCGCTGATCGCCGCGCTGGAACCCTATGGAGCGCGTCAAATGGGCACGTACCACGGTCCAGGCGGCGTTTGTTCAGAGCCGCTCGAAACACTTTCGGCGATCTATAATGGTGAGATGCGGCCGGTACTAATGCCCGACGGGCACACCGATCTCGGCCATCATATTCCCTATGCGCGGGTCAGCTTCGGGCTGGAGGCGATTGAAGTGCGCCGACCGGGCGGGCGCGACTTCACGGGCATGTTGTCGGTGAAGGACTATCCCGATGCCACCCGCGCCGGGCTGATCGACGACCTGCTGCGCCTGCCTCACGAGCTGGTGTTGACCGAGAGTTTCGCGCCGGCCGATCGCCAAGTGGCGCGCGAACGCATGGACCTGGCCATTCGCCGGCTGCGCTCGGCAGATGAGGAAGCGAGCGCCGAGCGGCGTGAAATGCTCGCCGCCAAGGATGCCCTCGGCGCGGGGCAGACGGGTTTTGGCGATCACCACCTTTCGCTGATGGTGCGCGCAGAAAACCTGCCCGCGCTGGATGCGGCGATGGCTGGCGCGGCCGCCTCGCTAGCCGACATCGGCGTCGTGGCGGTGCGCGAGGACCTCAATCTGGAGCCGTGCTTTTGGGGGCAGTTCCCCGGCAACGAAGGCTATGTCGTGCGCCGCGCGCTTATCTCGACCGCCAACGCTGCCGGATTCATTTCGCTACACGGTCTCGCGACGGGGCGGCAGACCGACAACCATTGGGGCGATGCGGTGACGGTGCTCGAAACCACTGCCGCCACGCCCTATTTCTTCAACTTTCACGAAGGTGACCTGGGCCACTTCACCATCATCGGCCCGTCGGGATCAGGTAAGACGGTGGTGCTCAACTTCCTGGCCGCGCAGGCGCAGCGTTTTGCCCCGCGAACGATCCTGTTCGACAAGGATCGCGGCGCTGAAATATTCCTGCGCGCGGCCGGCGGCACTTACAGCCGATTGCTGCCGGGCGAGCCGAGCGGGCTCAGCCCGCTGCAATTGCCCGATACGGCCGTGAACCGTGGCTTCCTGCGCGACTGGCTAGGCGTGCTGTTGCAGGTCGAAGGGCCAGAGGAACAGGCTACGATCGCTGCCGCCACCGATGCGTGCTTCGACGCGGACCCTGCGTTCCGCCGTCTGCGCTACTTTCGCGAGCTAATCGCCGGCAGTCGCCGTCCACAACCGGGCGATCTTGGCGCACGCCTCGAACCCTGGATCGGTCAGGGCGAACACGCCTGGCTGTTCGACAATGCCGACGACCAACTTGATCTTGAAGCCCGCACGCTCGGTTTCGATATGACCGCGCTGCTCGATTCGCCGGTGTTGCGTACCCCAGCGATGATGTATCTTTTCCACCGCATCGACGAGCGGCTCGACGGCGAGCCGACCATGATCCTGATCGATGAAGGTTGGAAGGCGCTCGACGACGCGGTGTTCGCCGCGCGAATCCGCGACTGGCTGAAGACATTGCGCAAGCGCAACGCAATCGTCGGCTTTGCGACGCAGAGCGCGCGCGACGCGCTTGACAGCCGGATCGCCTCGGCGCTGGTCGAGCAGACCGCGACCATGATTTTTACCCCCAATCCCAAGGCAAGGGTCGAGGATTATTGCCAGGGATTTGGGCTATCTGAGCATGAACTCGGCCTGATCCGCCAGCTCCCTGCGCATAGCCGCTGCTT
>Ga0233335_1000102_pt1 | contig 22899 bp, 23 predicted proteins | sample GEONDECOMP222_FD_180695 | JGI IMG/M metagenome (GOLD analysis project Ga0233335, IMG submission 180695) | Leaf litter microbial communities from Shasta-Trinity National Forest, California, United States - GEON-DECOMP-222 | ecosystem: Environmental > Terrestrial > Plant litter > Unclassified... | reverse complement strand
GGGACGCGCTGCACGAACTCGCCGATCGCGATGCAGATGGCAATGCCCACCGCGGCGAAGTGCTGGCAATCGACACCGCCAATTGCCTGGTCCGCACCGACGGGATCCGCATCTCCCTGGTCGGGGTGGAGGATCTTATCGTTGTGGCGAGCGGCAATGACGTGCTGATCATGCCACGCGGTCGCTCCCAGGAGGTGAAAAAGCTCATCGAAGCGATGAAGAAATAAGCACCCGACCTCGCCCGCCTTTGGACCCCCAATACAAGCTGGTATCCCTTGCGGGAGAGCGTCCGGCTCGAATCGGCAGATATCAGCTTGTGCTGAGATAACGCCGATATCGAGAGAGAGAGAGAGGTATCGGTATAGGCGGCGGGTACCCACCGCCTATCTGGAAGCGGATACGCCCTTTGCCCTGGGCAGCACCACCATCGTCCAGTCCTTGTCCGGCAGCAAGTAGCGCTTGGCCACCGCCTGAATGTCGGCGGGCGTAGTACCCGAGATATCCGATGCCAGCGTGCGCAGCGCAGCAATCCGGCGTGGGTCGAACGCTCCGCCGGCGGTCTGCTGCATCCAGAACTGGCTGCCGGTCGAGATGCGCAGCAGATTCTGCGCCATCGGCCCAAGCAGTCGCTGGAGCTCGTCGGCACTCACAGGATGGGCGACCAGGTCAGCGGCGATGTCGCGCGCAGTCTTCAGGAAGAAGTCGACATGGTCCGGCGCGACCTTGCCCATCGCAACCAGCTTGCCCCCGCCGTCCAGTCCGATCGGCCATTGGCTTGACACGTTGGGTGAATAGCTCGCGCCCTGCGCCGAGCGCAGCCCTTCGAACAACCGGTCCGAGAAGATCTGCGCGAGCACGTCGAGCCGGCGGCTTTCGGTGATTCCGGCAATTCCGCTGCCAGTTGGCCAGGCAATCACCGCCGCAGCCTGATTGTCCTGTCCGTCGTGGTAACGGACCACGGGAGTGGCGACATGCGCCGGAAAGGCGATCGGTGCGGGGGGGACGGTGCTCGCGCTACGCGGCGGCAGCGTGCCGAGCGACGCAGCGACCGCCGCGATCGTCGTGTCGGGCTTGATGTCGCCGAATACCTGCACCTCGATCGGCCCAGTCTTGAGCAGCGGCTCCCAGAAGGCGCGAAACGCCTGCGGGGTGAGCGCGTCGACATCAGCCTTGGCCGGCAGCCCCCAGCGCGGGTCGCCATTATGCGTCAACCGATCGAGATCGCTTGCTAGCACCCCATCGGGCGAGGCCGACATGCCCGCATAGCTCGCCAGCGTAACTGCTTTCGCGCGCAATACCGGATTGGGATCCCACCCCGGCATCGCCATCTTGGTGGCGATCAGCCGAAGCTCGTCAGCCATGTCGGTTGGCGAGGTGATCGCGCTATAGGAGAAGGCATCCTCGCCCAGGTCGAAATCGAGTCCGAGCTGACGCCCGGCAGTGAGCCGGTCCAGATCCTCCTGCCCGAGCTTGCCGATCCCCGAGGCCACTAGCGCCAGTTCCGCCGCCCAGGCCGGGGTCGGCCGATCCGCCGGCAAGCCGTTCAGCCCCGCACCGAAGCGCACGCGGACATAGACGCGGTTCGATTCTGAGGGGCTAGCAAATACCAGCAGCCGGACGCCGTTGGCGAACTGCACCTTCTCCATGTCAAGATCAGCGACGGGTGCGCGGCTGACGACTTTCCCTGGTTGCCCGAGCTTTGGCAGCGCGGCGAAGGTAATCCTCCGGCCCGCCGCGCGGGTCTCGGCGACGCCCTTGACCTCGGTCTTGAGCGCCGCCGCCAGTTCGGCCGCGGCATTGGGATCCGCGACGGGCGTATTGACGATTGCGCGCGTGACGCCCTCGCCGAAGATCCGGCGGGTCGAGGTCAGCACGGCCGCGGGCGTGAACATATGCTGGGCCTTGGCCTGCTGGACGATACTGAGAGCGGTAGCGGCACTGGTTACCGTCTCGCGGATATCAAGGGCCTCGACCAGGTCGTCAGCCTGCTTGCTGCCGGCCTCAGCGGCGGCGGTATCGGCCTGAACCTTCATTGCGCTTTCGTATTCAGCGAGTTCACGGTCCACCTCGGCCTGGCTCGGCGGGGCGGCCTGGGCATCGGCGATCACGCCACGGACGTCCTTGAGCGCAGCCTCCCATTGGTCGCCGACCGGCATGATCGTCACGAACGTGCCATTTGCCGAGCGTGACATGTCGTCGAGCGTGACGCTGGCCTGCAGGAAGCTGCCACCGGCACGCGCGCGCGATTCAAGTCGGCGGTTGATCACGAAGGTGGCGAGCGTGTCGACCAGCCGCTTCTGATTGAACAGGATCGTGTCGTTGTTGAAATGCCACGGCCGCAGCATCGCCATCTGCACTACCCCCGGTAGTCCAGGCTCGACCAGCGCACCGCTGACCGGTTGGGAGGGATCAGGCTTGCCAAAATCGGGATCGACAGGACTAGGGCCAACCCCTTTCCAGCTGGAGAAATGCTCGACCACCTGCTTTTCGAGCACCGCGGGATCGAAATCCCCCGACAGGATTACCACCGTGCGCTCGGGGCGATACCAGCGGTCGTGGAACGCGCGCACGCTGGCCGGCGTCGCAGCTTGCAACATCTGGATCGAACCGATCGTCGAGCGCGTCGCGAGTCGCTGCCCGGCGAACATCGTCTCGCGCACTTTGTCGCCGAAGCGGACCTGGGGGCCGGGCTGCTCGCGCTGCTCGGCGAGCACCACCGGACGCTCGGCATCCAGCGCGGTCTGCACGATCGCGGGATGGGCCATCATCCCCGCGAGGATCTTCAGGCTCTCCGCCAGCCCGTCGGGGGTGGCTGAGGGCAAGTCGAGTTTGTAGATCGTCGCGGTCGGCGTGGTCTGCGCGTTCGAATCGGTGCCAAAGGTGGCGCCCAAGCGCTGCCACACCCGCTTCGCTTCGCCGTCCGGGACGAATTCGGAACCGCGAAAGCTGAGGTGTTCGATGAGGTGCGCGAAGCCTTGCTCACTATCTTCCTCCTGGAGTGAGCCCGCGTCGATCCGCACCCGCACCGACACCTGCCCGGGCGGCACCCCGTTGCGGCGCACCGCGTAGCGTAGGCCATTGGGCAAGGTGCCGAAATGCCACGCCGGATCAGGTGCAATGTCGCTGCCTTTGTAAAGCCAAGCGCTGCGATCGGGTTCAACCGCGGGCGCGGTCTGGCCGCTCGCCGGAAATGCCCCGGTGATCAGCAGGAGGGCAAAGAAGGGCGGCGCAACGCGGATACGGGTCATGTCCGCTGCTTAGCCGTCTTGCTGTGCGCCCGCCAGCGCCCTGCACGGGTCGACGACCTGCCTTGGAATGCCGCTCTTCCCGCCATGTTTTGGTCCAAAGTCGGGCCTAGCACCCGGGCTGGGCAGCGTAAGCGGAACCCTGCATCCCGCCGCGCGCTGATCCCGCAACCGAATGGAAGCGACCGTGACCCTCGATACCAGGCCCCAGCCGTCCGATCTCGAACACGCTGGAATATGGCGCAATTTGGGCGGCGGGGCAGCACTCGTGCCCGATCTCAACCGCATCTCAGGGGTGCACGCCGATCGGCCGGCGATGGTCGCGGACCCCAACCGACCGTTGATCATCAAACTGGGCAAGCATCTGCGCGGCTTCTTCGATCGGCTGATCGGCGCTTCGTCGCTGGTGCCCAACGATCCAGTACTCGACGTCCGCAATTTCGCCTGGACTGCGCAGCTGCGCGCGCATTGGGAAACGATCCGCGATGAGGCCGTGGCAGTGGCGCTCCGGCAAGACGCCGCACCGAGCCTGGCGACGATCTCGCCCGATCACCGCTCGATTGCAGAGGTCGACATGTGGCGGTCGTACTTCTTGTGGGGCTATGGCTATCCGATTCACGAGAATCTGGCGCGCTGCCCGCAGACCGCAGCGCTGGTGAAGGTTATTCCTGGGCTCAACAGCGCCTTCTTCTCGATCTTGGCGCCCGGCACCCACATCCCGGACCACCGCGGGGTAAGCAAGGCGCTGATCACCTGCCATTTAGGATTGATAGTGCCGCGCGACGGCGACGTGCGGATGCGAGTCGACGACCGCATCGTGCGGTGGGCGGAAGGCGAAACCCTGGTGTTCGATGACACTTATCAACACGAGGTATGGAACGAGACGAGCGCCACTCGCGTCGTCCTGCTGATTCAGTTCAAGCGACCGCTTCGCAATCCCGGCCGCGCGATCGCCGACTGGTGCCTTAAGATGATCCGCAAGTCGGCGTTCGTGCAGGAGGCCCGCCGCAACATCCACCATTGGAACGCGGCGGTGAAGGCCATGGACGGATGATTTAAGAGCCGCCACCAATCCGTGCGAATCCGGCCGTCCGTTGAAACCGATTGTCGGGATGACACTTCCATCCGACCCTGGACTAGGTCGAAGATATACGCGAGCGCGAGGTGCGCACCTCCCGCGACGCCTTCTCATGCGTCACGCCACGATTGCCCCTGGCGCCGTTCGCAAGATGACATCCGTCGGTCCAAAAGTGCGTTCGAGCCACGTTCGCAAGCATCCGCGCCGTTCGATGCAGCAGATCGTGTTCCTACCGGGTCGATAGTGTCATTTCGTTCCGGTCTATTTCTTACTTTTTAACATCGCCTTGAATGGCTCTTTAGGATGGAAAGCCAGCGTTTCCCCATCCACCCTTGATCCACGCCCACGCGCGCGCCACATGCACCGCATGTTGATCGAAACTGAGTCCACCCCGAATCCCTCGACGCTCAAGTTCCTGCCGGGACGTAGCGTGATGGACGCCGGCACCCGCGACTTCGCGACTCCCGAGGAGGCTGAAGCCTCGCCGCTGGCTGAGGCCTTGTTTTCGCTAGGCGATGTCACTGGTGTGTTCTTCGGGCGCGATTTCATCTCGGTCACCGCCGGCCCGGGGGTGGAGTGGCCGCGCCTCAAACCCGACGTGCTCGGCATCCTACTCGACCATTTCAGCGCCAACATGCCACTGTTCAAACCAGCAGGCGCCGGCGCGATCTCGGTTCCGGCCGAGGGCTCGGAATTTGCCGAAAACCCCGAGGACGCCGACATCGTCGCGCAGATCAAGGAACTGATCGAGACCCGGGTCCGTCCGGCGGTGGCCAATGACGGGGGCGACATCGTCTATCGCGGCTTCGATCAGGGTAAAGTTTACCTCCAGCTACACGGCGCCTGCTCGGGCTGCCCATCGTCGAGCGCCACGCTCAAGAACGGCATCGAGCAATTGCTCAAACATTATGTGCCCGAAGTAACCGAAGTCCGCGCGGTCTGATCGCGCGGCTTTTCTTTGCCGCCGGTTTCCCGTTCAGCACCCTTTTCGCATCCAAGGAACAGACATGGCCGAAACGCTCTCCGACGCCGCACTCGACACCATTTTTCGCACGGCGCGCAGCTATAACGGCTATACCGACCAACCCGTAACCCAGGACGAACTCCACGCGATCTGGGAACTGATGAAATGGGGACCGACCGCCACCAACCAACTGCCTGCACGGCTGGTCTGGTGTGTCAGCGACGAGTCTAAGCAGAAGCTGGCCGATTGCGCTTCCGGCACCAATGCGGCGAAAATCCTAAAGGCGCCGGTCACGTTGATCGTTGGCATGGACACCGATTTCCACGAGCATCTGCCGGAATTGTTCCCGCACGTCGATGCGCGGCCCTGGTTCAGCAACGCTGAGGCGCGCGCGGTTTCGGCAATGCGCAATTCGAGTCTGCAGGGTGCCTATTTCATCATCGCGGCCCGCGCGCTCGGCTTAGATACCGGCCCGATGTCGGGATTCGATAATGACAAGGTCGATGCCGCATTTTTCGCTGACACTCCTTCGGTCCACTCCAACTTTATTGCGACGCTCGGCCACGGCGATCCTGCGACGATCTTCGATCGTCTGCCTCGCCCGGGCTTCGAGAAGTTCAATATCATTGCCTAGTCCCGATCCTATCCTCTCCGCGCCGGCGGAGAGGAGCGAAGGCAGGACTCTCGTGATCGACACCGCCACCGCGGCCTGCTCGGTTGCGCTGATCGAGGACGGCGCGGTGATCGCTCATATTTACGAGACGGTCGGCCGCGGCCACGCCGAGCGGCTACTGCCGATGATCGCCGAACTACCCGACGGCGGCCGCGCTGACCATATCCTGGTCGATTGCGGCCCGGGCAGTTTCACCGGGGTACGCGTCGGCGTCGCCGCCGCCCGCGGCCTGTCGCTCGGCTGGAGTGCGCAGGTCACCGGTTACTCCTCGCTCGCCGCGATCGCCGCTGCGCATTTCGAGCACAATGCAGACGACCACGCGCTTGCGGTGGTCATTGAGGGCGGTCATGGCGAGGTCTTCCTGCAGGGCTTCACCACCTCCCCGCTAACTCCCGACGGTGCGCTCGCCTCGCGCACTCCTACCGATGCACTTGCCGCGCTGGCCGGGCGTCGCGCGATCGGTAGCGGCGTCCACCGGCTCGCCGCGCTCGATCCCACACTTGCGCCCAGCGACGCGCTTCCCGACGCCGCCAGCGCGCTGCTACTGCCAGCAGACCTCGCCACGCTGCCCCCCGTTCCGCTCTACGGCCGTGCGCCCGATGCGGTTCCCCAGGCTATCCGGATAAACGCCGTACGATGAGCACCAAAGTCTCCATGCTCGATCTCAAGTCCGGCGGTGTCGCCGAGCTGCCGATCGTCGATCGCATCATGCGCGCGGCGTTCGATGCGCGGTTTGGCGAAGCATGGACCACCAGCCAATGCATGGGAATTCTTTCCATGCCCGGCGTCTGGCTAACTTTGGCCTGGGATCGTGAGAGCCCGCTCGGATTCGCGCTATCGCGCGAAGGCGCCGGGGAGGCCGAATTGTTGTTGCTGGCGACGTTGCCCAGTCATCGCGGCCGCGGCGTGGGAGGCGCATTGTTGCGCAGCGTGCTGGCCGATGCCCGCGCGCGCGGAGCAAAAACCCTGCATCTTGAAGTGCGTTCGGGAAACGAGGCGGTCCGTCTGTATCGTACCGCAGGCTTCGTAAAGGTCGGGGAGCGCAAAAATTACTATCGCGGCCCGGCCAGCCAGCTGTTCGATGCCCATACCTACGCCTGCGAACTTGCCTGATTGTCGGCCTGATCCCAAGCTGATCTTGGCGGTTTCCCGCGGTTTATTGCTTGCGCACGCGGAACGATCGACTAAAGACCGCGCCGGGGGAGAACAACAATATAGGGTCGGAGATAGTAAATGGAAATCGCAAACGAAATGCAGGAAACGCTGATCACATTGACCGCCGATATTGTCGCGGCACATGTCAGCAACAATAGTGTGGCCGTTTCGGACCTTGCTGTACTTATCGCTAATGTCCATGGCGCGCTTTCGGGGCTCGGCAGCCCTGCTCCTGTCATCGAAGTCAAGGCAGAACCTGCGGTTTCTATCCGCTCTTCGATCAAACCTGATTTTATTGTCTGTCTGGAAGACGGCAAGAAGCTGAAGATGCTCAAGCGGCATCTGATGACGCATTATCAGATGACCCCGGACCAGTATCGCACCAAGTGGGGCCTGCCGGCCGACTATCCGATGGTCGCTCCCAACTATGCGGAACAGCGCCGTACGCTCGCGAAAAAGATCGGTCTTGGCACCCAGCGCCGCAAGCGCTGATCGCTTCCTGCCGGACCCCCGGCAGTAGAACGGTAGTAAAGCGGGGGCCTGCAAAAAAGCGCGTCCCCGCTTTTGCGTCAGGCCTTCCGCCCTGGCTCGCAAGCCGTTACACGATGTCCATGCCCCGTAAGATCGATCTCGAAGCCCTCTGCCATGAAAAGGGCCTCCGCATCACTGACCAGCGTCGTGTGATCGCCCGCGTCCTGTCCGAAGCCGACGACCATCCCGACGTCGAGAAGGTGCATGCCCGCGCCTCTGCGATCGATCCGGGAATCTCGATCGCCACCGTCTATCGCACGGTGCGGCTGTTCGAGGAGGCCGGCATCCTTGATCGCCACGATTTCGGCGACGGCCGCGCCCGCTACGAACCCGCGCCTGAGGCGCATCACGACCATCTGATCGACGTCGAGACCGGCCGTGTGATTGAATTCGTCGATCCCGAGCTCGAGCAGTTGCAAAAGCAGATCGCCGAGAAACTGGGCTTCCGTCTCGTCGATCACCGGATGGAGCTCTATGGCGTCACCCTCGATCGCAAGCACTGACGCGCTTAGCGGCGTCCGCGTCGGTTTCCGGCTCGCCGCGCTGGTCGGTGCAGCCGCCGTGGCGGTGCCATTGCATTATCTATGGAAACTCGCCGGCCGGCCCTCTCCCTGGCCGCGGCGCTTCCTGGGCACGGTGGCTTGGCTATGCGGCGCCCGCGCGCGGGTAATCGGCAAGCCGCTCAGGCGTGACGTGTTCTTCGTCTGCAATCATCTCAGCTGGATGGACATACCGATCCTCGCTGGGGCTACCGGCAGCGCCTTCGTCGCCACTGCCGAACTGCGCCAGGCGCCGGTAGTGGGATGGCTCTGCACCCTCAACGGCACGATCTTCGTACGCCGCGGTGACCGGATGAACGTCGCGGCGCAGATCGCCGACATCGGACGCGCCTTAACCGAAGGCTGGGCCGTTACCATCTTCCCGGAGGGCACCACCAGCGCGGGTGGGACTCTGCTGCCATTCAAGGCCGCGCTGCTCCAGGTGCTTGATCCCGCACCGCCGGGCGTGCGCGTCCAGCCGGTGGTGATCGATTACGGCCCGGACACCTCGCGCATCGCCTGGGTCGGCGACGAAAACGGCCGCGACCACGCCCGCCGCACGCTGGCCCGGCGCGGCGGCTTCCCCGCAACGATGCGCTTTCTCGAGCCGTTCGATCCGCGCGATTTCCCCGGCCGCAAGGCGATTGCAGCCGAAGCGCGCCGCCGGATGGAGACCGCACTCACCGGGGACGCGCCCCTGCTTTGAGCTGAGCGAGAAGATCGCTATAGGGTGCGCATTATGAAACCTGCCCCTAAGACCTATCACGTCAAGTCGTTCGGCTGCCAGATGAACGTCTATGACGGCGAGCGCATGGCCGAATTAATGTCTGCCGAAGGCCTGACGCACGCCGAGGCCAGCGAGGCCGACCTGGTCGTGCTCAACACCTGCCACATCCGCGAACGCGCCACTGAGAAGGTTTATTCGGACATCGGGCGACTACGCAAACACGGCCGCAAGCCGATGATCGCGGTCGCGGGCTGCGTCGCGCAGGCGGAAGGGCAGGAGATCGTGCGCCGCGCGAAGGTTGACGTGGTGGTGGGGCCGCAAGCCTATCACAACCTGCCGGCACTGGTGGCAAGCGCGGCGCGGGGCGAGCCCGCACTCGATACCGACATGCCGATCGTGAGCAAGTTCGGCGCGCTGCCCTCCCGGCGCAAGGTAGGTCCCAGCGCCTTCCTGACCGTGCAGGAAGGCTGCGACAAATTCTGCACCTATTGCGTAGTGCCCTATACGCGCGGCGCCGAAGTGTCCCGCCCGTGGAGTGCAATTCTCGACGAGGCGAAGGCCTTGGTCGATGCCGGCGCCAAGGAAATCACGCTGCTCGGCCAAAACGTCAACGCCTGGGAAGGCGAGGATGCAACCGGCAAGATGCAGGAGCTCGATGGCCTAATCCGCGCGCTGGATCGCGTCTCCGGACTGCGCCGGATTCGCTATACAACTAGCCACCCCAACGACATGCGCGACGGCCTGATCCGTGCGCACGCCGAGGTGGAAAGCCTGATGCCCTTCCTCCACCTGCCAGTGCAATCAGGCAGCGACCGGGTGCTTAAGGCAATGAATCGCAGCCACGGCCGAGAGTCCTATCTGCGCATCCTCGATCGGGTCCGCGCGGTGATGCCGGATATCGCACTGTCGGGAGACTTCATTGTCGGCTTCCCCGGCGAGACCGATGCGGAATTCGCCGATACGCTGAGACTGATCGACGCGGTGGGTTATTCGCAGGCGTTCAGCTTCAAATATTCGCCGCGTCCGGGCACGCCAGCGGCCGACATGGCCGGGCAGATTTCCGAAAATGTAATGGACGAGCGGCTGCAAGCCCTGCAGGCGGCAGTGAACCGCGATCAGGCCGCATTCAATGCGTCGACCGTCGGACGACGCTGCGAGGTGTTGATCGAGCGCGCCGGCAAATTGCCCGGGCAGATGCTCGGCAAGTCGCCGTGGCTTAATTCGGTGCACCTAATCGGCGATCACGCGATTGGCGACATCGTGACCGTGGAGATTACTGCGGCGGGGCCGAATTCGGTGACCGGCGTGGAACGTCTCCTGACACCGGCTTAAACCGCTGGCCCCTCGCCCGCGCAGCGCCTACCGTCTGCGCATGAAGAATCTTCGATGACTCCGTCCGTCGCGCTGGCCCGCGCTGAGGGCGACAAGCAGCGCGCAATCGCCGCTTCCGCGACACTGGCGAACGTGCGCGACCGTGCGCTCGCCGCCGCCGCCGCCTGGGACAAGGAAGCCACGCTCGCGATCACTCGCGACGCAAAAACCCTCGCTACCGCCACTGCGCGTACCAGCGCTGCCGACTTACTCCCCACCGATTATGACCGGATGATGAGCGAAAATCCCGATCGCGGTTTCGCCGACAGCGATGGTGATCTTGACCGCGAATTGGACGAAGCGTTGTTTTCCGAGGACTGAGCCCCTATATCGGTAAAGCTTACGTCGCCTGCGACGGGAATTTCGCCTTTGGGCGCGCCTCCTTATCCCTGCTTCTTCAGCCTGTGCCCAACAGTTGCGCACGGTAACGCATGGAAAGGAAATTCCTCATGCCGATCGGTTCCGTCAAGTTCTTCAATGCCGCCAAGGGTTATGGTTTCATCGCGCCTGAGGGCGGCGGGGAAGATAGCTTCGTCCACATCAGCGCGGTCGAGCGTGCAGGCCTTTCGACCCTTGAGACCGATCAGCGCGTCTCGTACGACGTCGAGAAGGACCAGCGCGGCAAGTTCTCCGCCGTCAACATCCAGACGGTCTGATCGACATGGCCAAAGAGGAAATCGGAATCCTCGACGGCCAGATCGACGAGATTTTTCCCGACGGGCGCTTCGGCGTGATGCTCGAGAACGATCACCGGATCATCGCGTACACGGCAGGACGGATGCGGCGTAACCGCATCCGGTCTGTTGTGGGCGATCGGGTCCAGGTCGAGATGACCCCCTATGATATCACCAAGGGCCGCATTATTTTCCGCGAGCGTACTCCCGGAAGCGGTTTTGGTGGCCCACGTGGCCCCCGCGGCGCACGGCGCTAACCCTAGGAGAGTCCCCCGTGTCGACGATGTTCAAGAAGCGCTTCACCGGTGTGCGATTGTCGCCCGAAGAAGCGAAGCGACAGGGGCAGGCAGCGACGCTGGCCTGGCAAGTTATCAAAGTGCCAGGCGGCGCGGTAGCTTTTCTCAATACCCATGATGACGCGCTCGGCGGCCGACCGATCGATATCGCAGTCGCGAGCGACGAAGGCTTGGCAACCGTCGAAGCGGCGATCCGCGCCAAGGCAAAATAACCATTAGCCCAGCGAGAGCTGGGATTTTAAGCGATCCGGGTGCGAGCAGAGTCGCACAAGACCTCGGCTTTCGCTCGGGTGACAATCCTGTGCCGAGTGGTGGATACGATTCCCCCTGTCCCTTCCCCCCGTGACCTGCCAAACTCTTCCACGATGCAGGTTCGCTCACGCTTCCGCTCCGCACCGCCTCTCCGAGGCGCTGTGGCCCATGCGTTGAAAAAACCCCATCTCCTCCACATCTTGAGTTTCCTCACAGCCGAAGGAACCGCATGAGTCGCAAGCCTGTCGCCGCCGTATCCGGAGATCGCAGCCGGGTGGAATTGCTCTTCGACAAGCCGCAGCTGCTGCCGCGGCTATTCGGCGAGTTCGACCAAAATCTGGTCCTACTGGAAAATAGGTTGGGCGTGTACATCACCGCACGGGGAAATCGCGTCGGGCTGGAAGGCTCGGCGGAATCGGTCGCTACCGCGCGCGACGTGCTCAACGGGCTCTACAACCGCATCGTCCGCGGCGAACTGATCGACCCGGGCATGGTCGATGCGGTGATATCGATGGCCAACGAACCCGTGCTCGACGGGATCCTGCGTAGCGATCCGTCTGCGCCGCCGCCAATCATGATCCGGACGCGCAAGAAGACGATCGTGCCGCGCTCGGTTGCGCAGACCAACTACATGCGTGCGCTGCTCAACAACGACATCATCTTCGCGCTCGGGCCAGCAGGCACCGGTAAGACCTACATCGCGGTCGCCCAGGCCGTAGCGCAGTTGATCACCGGCAGTGTCCAGAGACTGATCCTTTCGCGTCCCGCGGTGGAGGCGGGTGAAAAACTCGGTTTCCTGCCCGGCGACATGAAGGAGAAAGTCGATCCGTATCTCCGCCCGTTGTACGACGCGCTCAACGACTGCCTGCCCGCCGAGCAGGTCGAGCGGCGCATCGCCAGCGGAGAGATTGAGATCGCTCCGATTGCCTTCATGCGCGGACGCACGCTGAAGGATGCCTTCATCATCCTCGATGAGGCGCAGAATACCACTCCCAGCCAGATGAAGATGTTCCTCACCCGCTTTGGCGAGAACAGCCGGATGGTCGTCTGCGGCGATCCCAAGCAGACCGATCTGCCCGGGGGCATGTCTGCCTCGGGTCTAAACGATGCTGTCGGACGACTGGAGGACGTCGACGGCATCGCAATCTCGCGCTTCGGCGCAGGCGACGTGGTGCGGCATCCGATCGTCGGCAAGATCGTCGAAGCGTATGAGGGCAAGGACACCTGAAAGAGTACCCCCTTCCCCGTTCGTGCTGAGCCTGTCGAAGCACCGTTCTTTCTCTGATGAGTGAGAGAAATGCGCGCCTTCGACAAGTTCAGGACGAATGGTATTTAACGACATTTGGAGTACGCATTACGTGATCGAAATTGCCGTCCAGCGCGAAGACCCCTGGGCAGACCTCGACTGGGAGGCGATCGCTACGCGCGCCGCCACCGCCGCCATTTCCCGCACCCCGCACGGCGAGCTGCTCAGCGGGCAGGAGACGGTCGAAATCTCGATTCGCCTGACCGATGATGCCGAGGTCCAGACGCTCAACAAGCAATACCGCCACAAGGACAAGCCGACCAACGTCTTGTCCTTCCCGATGGTGCAGAATGACCTGCTCGAAACCATCAGCCAGAACTCGGACGACGGCGAAGTACTACTTGGCGACATCGTACTCGCGCACGGCGTCTGCGTCGCGGAGGCCGCCGAGCGCGGCATCTCCACCGATACCCATGCCACTCATCTGATCGTCCACGGTGTCTTGCATCTGCTCGGCTATGACCACATGGACGATCAAGAGGCGGACGCCATGGAGGAGATCGAGCGTTCGGCGCTCGAAAGCCTCGGCATCGCCGACCCCTATCTGGTTCGCGAGGATTGAACGACCACCATGTCCGAGGGCCATAGTAGTAGCTCCCAGGAATCTCCTGCCCCATCGGAGGGCGGAATATGGCGCGGGCTGAAAGCCCTGATCTTTGGCGATCACGACCCTAGCCTGCGCGAGCAGCTCGAGGACGTGATCGAACGCCACGAGGGCGAGCCCGGTCCCGATGCCGCGGGCGACCTCTCCCCGATCGAGCGGCAGATGGTGCGCAATCTGCTTCATTTCGGCGAACGCGACGCAGGCGATGTCGGCGTGCCGCGCGCGGACATCGTGGCGGTCGAGGAGAAGACGAGTTTCGCGGACCTCGTCCAGCTGTTCGCCGAGGCAGGGCATAGTCGGATTCCCGTGTACCGCGACGAACTCGATACGATCATCGGCATGGTTCATATCAAAGACGTAGTCGCGATCCTGGCCAAGAGTGCGCCGCCGCCGGACTCGATCACCGAATTGCTGCGCGAGCCGTTGTTCGTGCCAATGTCGCGCGGCACGCTCGATCTGCTGGCGGATATGCGCCAGAAGCGGGTGCATCTCGCGATCGTGCTCGACGAATATTTCGGCACCGAGGGGCTCGTTACCATCGAGGATCTGATCGAGGAAATCGTTGGCGATATCGAGGATGAGCATGACGACGCGCCGACCGCGCTATTGATCCCGCTTGACGGCGGCGCCTGGGACGCAGACGCCCGCGCCGAGCTAGAAGATGTTGCGACCACGGTTGACGAGCGGCTCGGCGAGGTCGATGGCGACGTCGACACGCTGGGTGGCCTTGCCGCGCTGCTCGCCGGGCACATGCCCGAAGTCGGCGAGTGCCTGACGCACGAGAGTGGCTGGCGGCTTGAGGTGACTGAGGCAGACGGCCGCCGGGTAGAGCGGCTGCGGCTGCATCCTCCGCTCAAGAAGGTTGAACCAGAGGAATAAGACGCCTCTTCGTTCCGCAGCGCAGGCCAACGCCCGGTCGGGATAACTTCTAAACCGAAGAAGCCTTCCTTGACCTCCGGCCTTCGTTGGGGAAACGACGAAGAATAGCCGGTTCGCGCCAATCCGCTAGGACACCCCATGCCCGCTACCCCCGCTTGGCCCCCGCAATCCACGCCGCGCCTGTTCGTTGAAAGCCCGCTCGTGCTGGGCGCACAGATCCGCATTGAGGGCGGCCAGGCGCATTATCTGATCGCAGTGATGCGGACCAAGGTTGGCGACCCCGTCAAACTGTTCGACGACGCGACCGGTGAATGGCTCGGCGTTGCGGTCTCGGTTGGCAAGCGTGACCTTAGTTTCAACATTACCGCCCAGCTATCCGAACGCGAGATCGTTCCTGACCTGTGGCTGTGCGCTGCGCCCCTGAAGAAGGGCCGGATCGACTGGCTGGTCGAAAAGGCGTGTGAGCTCGGCGTCCGGCGGCTGGTCCCTACCCTCACCCGTCGCACCGTGGTCGACAAGCTCAACCTCGGTCGGTTACGTGCACATATGATCGAAGCCGCCGAGCAATGCGGCCGCAGCGCGCTGCCCGAACTCGCCGAGCCGGTGAAACTTCCTCACCTGCTGCGCGACTGGTCGGACCGGACGCTGTTCTTCGCCGACGAGACCGGCGGCGCGCCCGCGCTGGAGGCGATGCGCGAACACAAAGGCCCCGCCGCGATCCTGATCGGTCCCGAGGGTGGTTTCGATACCGAGGAGCGCGCCGCGATCCGAACGTTACCTCAAGCGGTCGGCATCTCGCTCGGGCCTCGCATTCTGCGCGCCGACACCGCCGCTGCGGCGGCGGTGAGCCTGTGGATGGGCGCCGCCGGCGATTGGTGACCGATCGGTACGGTCGTTGACACGGGCCCACTAGCGCACCCCGATCCGCCCGCGTAAGGCGCGGTTCATGACCACGAAAACCGTCGCCAAGAGCGCCAGCCCGCGCATCGAGTCCCGCTCTCAACTGATCGAGAGCTTTGCCCGCGGCGAGAAGCCGCAGGAGCGCTGGCGGATCGGCACCGAGCACGAGAAATTCGTGTACCGGCTCGCTGATCATGCCGCGCCTTCCTATGAAGAGCCGGGCGGCATCCGCGACCTGTTGCGGGAAATGGTACAGTTCGGCTGGACCCCGGTCGAGGAAGGGGGCAACATTATTGCCATGACAGGCCCGGACGGCGCGATCAGCCTGGAGCCGGCCGGTCAGTTCGAGCTCTCAGGGGCTCCACTCGACAACCTACACCAGACATGCGCCGAGACCGGCCGCCATCTCGAGCAGGTCAAGATTGTCGGCGACAAACTTGGCCTCGGTTTCCTCGGCCTCGGCATGTGGCCGGACAAGACCCGCGCCGAACTGCCAACCATGCCAAAGGGCCGCTATGGCATCATGCTGCAGCACATGCCGCGGGTCGGCACGATGGGGCTCGACATGATGCTGCGCACCTGCACCATCCAGACCAACCTTGACTATTCGAGCGAGGCCGACATGGCCCAGAAGTTCCGTGTCGCACTCGCGCTACAGCCGCTGGGCACTGCGTTGTTCGCCAATTCGCCGTTCACCGAGGGCAAGCCCAACGGCTTTCTATCCTATCGTAGCCATATCTGGTCGGACACCGATCCCGCGCGCACGGGGATGCTGCCGTTCGTGTTTGAGGATGGCTTCGGCTATGAGCGCTATGCCGATTACGCGCTCGATGTGCCGATGTACTTCGTCTACCGCGACGGTAAGTATATCGATGCGGCGGGGCTTAGCTTCCGCGATTTCCTTGCCGGCAAGCTTTCGGTACTGCCCGGCGAGACGCCGACGCTCGACGACTGGACCGATCATCTCTCGACCGCCTTCCCTGAAGTGCGACTCAAGACCTTTCTCGAGATGAGGGGCAGTGACGGCGGGCCATGGGGCCGGATTTGCGCGCTGCCGGCGCTGTGGGTCGGACTGCTCTACGACGGCACCGCGCTCGATGCGGCATGGGACCTCGTCAAGGACTGGACACTCACCGAGCGTCAGGAATTGCGCGACGCAGTACCCAAGCTCGGCCTCGACGCCCCGATCCGCGGCGGAACCCTGCGCGACATCGCGGGCGACGTGCTCGACATTGCCGGGCTGGGGCTGCGCGCACGCGGCCGCCTTGACAGCGCTGGCGACAATGAAACCGGCTTTCTCGAGCCGCTGCGCGACATCGTCCGCACCGGCAAGGTGCCCGCGCAGGTGCTGCTCGACCGTTATAACGGCGTGTGGGCCGGTGACGTCTCGAAGGTGTATGACGAGCTGAGCTACTAAGCGGGCTTGCGCAGCGCGCGGGCGAAGGCGCGCGGCACCATCCCGTTGCGTGCCATCCACGCGGTGTAGTCGCGATACACCGGGTCTAGGCCGAGGTGCCGCTCTTCGGTGCGCGCGCGCCAGTAATAGATGCCGGTGGTCGCCGCCATCAATGCAGTAGCACGCGCGGCATCGCTCCAGCTCCCGGTGGTGAGCATGGGGATCGTCGAAATCCACCAGAACAGGTTTTTCGACAGATAGGCCGGGTGCCGCGAGAAGCGGTATGGCCCGTGCGTGAGAATCCCGCGGTGGGTGAGGTTGGAGAAGCGATAGCCAAACGCCACCGTCGCCCAGGCGTAGATAGCGGTCAGCCCCACCAGCACTACACCAGCCAAGGCTAGCAGCACCGGATGGCCTTGTAGCCAATAGACCCAGTCGGCAGTGCCTTGATGGTAATCGAGTGGGCCGCCATTGCCCATCAACGTGAATGGTGGGTAGCAGATCAGCGCTGCCATCCATGCCGCGGCGAACGGATTGGCGCTGCGGATATGCGCGTCGAGCGGCCGCATCGTCAGCACATAGCCCGCGGTCGCGAACGCGCAGTCGATCGTGAACATCAAGGTGATCAGCCACTGCGCCAGTGCCACCGGATTGCGGAACAGGTCGGACATATCGCCGCGCACGAACTCGCCAAACCCGCCCGGCACGATCGCCAGCATGAAGGCCAGGAAGAACCCCTTCACCGCCCAACTACGCAGATGGTTAAAGATCGCCTCGGACGCCTGTCCGTCGCTTTGCCCCATAAGCCAGGCACCAAAAACATAGGCCCCATCCTTGGGCTCCACGAGCCGCCGATCAAGCCACAGCACATAAGGGATCGATCCCAGGAACAGCAGCGGCGCGGCGGTTTCGAAACACCACATGGCGAACGGGAAATCGCCATATTGCCCGGTCCCGTAGAAACGGCACACGGCATAGATGCCCGCGATACCGCCCCAGGTGATCCAAAGGCCGGCGAGCTTGGTCAGGCTCAGATCCAGCGTCTCGCGCCACGGCTTCGGGTTTGCCCAGTCGATCCCCGTCGAGGGTCGCCGGTGCACTTTGTCGACCAGCACCGCCCATAGCACCATCGGCAGCCCGCAGGCAGCCACGTTGAGCAACGCCGAATAGGGTCCATCCATGCGATAGGCACGCGCGACCGCGATCCAGACCAGCAGTCCAGCGATCCCGGCCAAGCCGATACCGCCGCCAACCGCGGATTCAGGCCGCGGATCGGAGGTGGCGCGCGACGCCAGGGTGAAGTCATGAAACATCGCACCGGACTAGCCCGACAATGGTTACCGCGCCGTAAACACTTGGCGCATCGTGGCCGGGCCTATAGCCACGCGTCATGCACATTCCCTACTCGGCCCTCCTCCCCCTATCGGCGCTGCTGCTCTTGGCCGGGTGCGACAATCGACGCTCGCCGGCGCCCCCGGAGCCATCGCCCAACACCGACATTTCCAGCGTCCAGCACGACGTGAACGACATCAAGGCCCAGGTTGGACTGGAGCAGGCAACCAAGCGGATCGAGGAACTGGAGCGCGACGTCGCCTACTTGAAAACCACGCCCACCACGATCGATCTGAAGCTGCTCACCGATCGGGTGCAGGCCATCGAGGTGAAACTGGCGGAGCGCGGCGACATCCCGGCGCCATCGCCCGACCACAGAGCGCCACCGCCATCGCAAAAGGCCGCCCCAACTGCCCGTCCCTCGCGCCTGGTTCTTCCTGATCTCGAACACCGCTGATGCAGGACAGCAGGGACGAATCGATCGTTGCCGCCCGGCGCTCGCCACGCATCTTGCGCAGCCCGCAGCCCGCAGCCCGCAACCCGCAACCCGCAACCCGCAACTCGCAACTCGCAACTCGCAACTCGCAACTCGCCGATACGCGCCAAGCGCCGGACTAAAGTCGAGATTCGATACTGAACGTGTAGGGACACGGGCATCGGCGGGAAGCCGCAGAAATACGGGCCATGCAGGGTATGGAAAATGGAGGGCAGCCGCCATCAAAGCCTTGAGATCGCTAGAAATCTGCCACCTTCTGCACAAAACGGGGCGTGAAGAACGACTTCGGATCAATCGTTTAGTAATTGACCCAAAGCGGATTCGGGCCGGTTTGCAGTCACCTAATCCCTGCCATCACAACGAATCGGCTCGATCCGCCATTTTCGGTTTTTCGAGTTCTCGGAGACAGCGAAGCCACCGCCGTATGTTGCTGCGTGGCCAGGGCGGAGCGAAAGCCAGCGCTGCCCTCGTATAAGACTGATCGGGCACCATAGTTGCCACCCTATAGGGGACTAACGCAGAAGCCTTGCCAGCGCCGAGACCTCCGGACCGACGAGGGTATGAGTCCGGTCTGCCGCGCCGGGCGCTGTCACCAACTCATCACAGTTGACGGTTGCGAGGGCCTGCTCTTTGTTGGTCAATCTGACGAACCTTCGCACGCACTGCTCAAGCGTACCTTGGAACTGGACGAGATCTCCGAACCGTGCAGGCGCCTGCCAAGGGATGTTGCTCATAGTTAATTGCCTACACTCTGCTCAGAGCAATGGTGGGCGCGTGAACTCATGAGAGCAAGATACGCGTTTCTACGTGATGCGACCTGGCAGCACTTGGCCAAGGTTGCGGACGACAGTATCAGTGTTCAACCTCTGGGCCGATTTATCGGTTTTCGTCGTGTATGCTCCATCTCGCTGGCAGCCCATACAAGGCAGCGAGTTCCTCCGCTTGGCACTTCAGTAAAACCTGCGCGTGGTCGCGCCTATGGCCGAGACGCAGGCGAAAGTGGAATCGGTTCCCGAGGGAGATGCGCGGGCGGGATCTTAGTTGAAGACGACGGGCTTGAATTTTATGCCCAGTCCCCGACCTGCTGCGCGATCGTCGGCGATCCATTTACAGTGGGTTTCGATCCGCTTGCCGCATAGCGCAGAGTTTGCGCGACGCTTGCTCTCGTCACTATTGCGTCCGCTTCCATCGAGTAGAATAGCGACAACCTCGATCAGCGAGTCGATTGCGATGTCCGGACAGACGTCGCCCCACCCACCCGCTCTGTTCGGGTCGACACCGAGCACCGCGCTGAGAATGGCAGCTACCAGCGTCTCGGCATATTCCACACCAGCGTTAAGGATGGCCATGTCTTTGCTCGTGCCCAATTGCGGCTCGGTAGCATTGTTAGCTCGGCACCTTTGGATCAAGAGGCTCTTAACACGGCACTTTTCTTGAAAATCTCGTACTGTTATCATGGCGCTGATTGACGATGTCCTAGGGCTCCTTGCCGGGGAGCGTTGGTCGGAAAGTCGCCAGCCTTGAAAATCCTTTATCATTTTCCGACCGCAGCCGGTGCAGCGCGATCTGTAAACTGCATCGGTGATGTCGGTCCGCTTGCGATCGCGGTGGTGTTTGCCAACCATACAACAAAATAATTGGGTGATATCCATGGTATTCTCAGTGGGTTACGCATCCCCTTGATACATCTGATTTGGATGGATTGCCAGCCTGTCGGGATTGTTGGGCCGAGCGACAGATAGAAAAGGCGTCAAAAGCGATTAAGCCTCGAACGCCCTTCGGTATGAATGTCGAATAAAGCGCGGACGTGTGGGATTGGTTCCGATCGCGCCAGGCACCAGCCGTCCATCAAGCCCCCAACGGCTATCTTTAAATGGGGACAAAAAGGCGCCCGAAGCGGGGCGGCCCCGGGCGCCGTGAGTTCCGATGCGGGACCGAGGGATTAGACCGGCCCAGCCCCATAGTCGAAGTGATCGAGGTGCCCGGCAAGTCGGCCGCGATACTGAGTTGCTTTTTCAAGATCGGTGCATGCGGGCCGACCACTTTACACATATGGCTGTCGAGTCTGCTACGTGTCAGAGGAAGGCGCACAAAGCGTGCTAGGGCTCACGCGTCTGGTGGCCGCCAAGCGCTTCCTTTTGAACGCCGTCAGTTCGCCTTCATGTTCGAAAAAACGTCGCAACGGTCGTATCCGGCCGACTCTCGTGGCGTTAGCGGCAATGGCGATAAACACGGCTGATCAGACCGTACTCGATCGCGGTCACCGCTTTACGTCACAAACGGATCGCGTAATTTCGCGGTTTATAAAAATAACCATTTTCCGAGGCCGGCGGGGTTAAAGGGTACTAATTAGGTCTGCGTTCTTGCCCAAAAGATATCTGAAGCGGCGAGACCTCGGGCACGGACACATACCGAAATGCTGATGCAATCCGTCGCGCTTATCGCAGGAGTGCCGACGGCCTTCCCCCCGGGAGATCATCGTCGGTTGTGAAGCAACCCTCGCTTCTAATACCGATCGCTGGGTGGCATTCCCCCGCCACCCAGCGATCAACACGATGGTCAGCGTAGTGGTTCGTCAGAATCAAGAGCAGGATCGCTTGCGATGTGCGGAACCTGCGCACGATGGCGGCGTCGACGCCTGTGAAAGCGGCACAGGATCGTGTGCCTCCGGAACCACCTTGGCGACCTCAATGCAATTGGATCGGATGGCAGGCGCCAGCTAACAGCACTCGAACACGTCCGCGTTCTGTCCCCTTTCAGGAATCGATGCAGGCAGGGGATGGTCAATTCGTCCATATGCGTAGAAACGACCTTCAGTCAGTTAGCAGAAGGTCATATCGTAGCGTGGATTGGTTCAGCGCTTGGAATTGGGTCACCAGCTTCAGCGTGATCTTCGGTTGCCTTGCGACTGGTGCTTTGATCGTCATCGTAGAGAGACGGCGCAGGCGTCAACAACGTCAACGCGCCCGGCGATGGCACTACGAGTATTTCCATAAAGGTGGCCTTATCGCGGCGTTGATGGCCCGCTGGAAACCGCTGGGAAGGCTCACCGACCAGCGTCAGCGTGACAGCGCCCGCCCAAACTCCTTCTCCGAGAAACCGCCGATCGCGTGAGCCCATTCCGCGACGGAGTGTTCCGCTAACGACGGCGGAAGCCCCCCGCCGCAGCCAAATATTTCCGCCAATTTTTAAACATCGATACCCGAAGATCGAATGGGATACCGGGGCACAACAAGTGCAACCTTAGAAATTTTACCTAAGTGTTCGCTCGTAACGCGGTAGTCCTCACTTGGCTTGCCGATACACCTGTGAGACCGTTATTAAATCCATTATGGCTGAGATCTATATCTATAAATTTCGCCTCGAGCCCGAAACGTCACGACACGACGATCATCTTCATCTTCACGACCGACAACGCTTTACCCGAAACGAAGAACAAGCATTTCCCCGATGTGTGCGGCACGTGCTGCAGGACCTGCTTGCCAAGAGGGGACGCCAAACGAGGTACAGGGGGGCTGACGGGAGGAGCGGGCTCCCGACATCATGGGTTGGACACCAGTTCGCATGGCGCAAACTCGGAAATCCACGCCGACCTATTCGGGTCGTCGCGGCGCCGGGAAAGACGATAATTGAGCGGTATGCGGCTCACGAGACGTACACCGCTGGCCGGCCTCGGGGCGGGCGGATTCGCTATGGTCGATGACGAGAATTGCGAACGTGTATCCGCTCGGTGGAGGCATATTAACACACCGACAGGATTGACGGTTTACGCCCGCACCTCACTCGACGGCAACGGACTAAAATATCAGCGGCAGAACCTGCGGCTAGTGGATCACGCGTCCAATACGCAAGCCGGCGTTGCACGACGCGTTCTCGATCGCTACGAGAGCAAACTGTAGGCGGGATGTGTAAAACATTTTGCAAAACAACATGCGGGCGGCTAACCGAAAACAGCAGTTTTCTGCGCCTTACGCGGGTATAGCACAATGGTAGTGCAGCAGCCTTCCAAGCTGAATACGCGGGTTCGATTCCCGCTACCCGCTCCATTTTTCCGCTGAAACCGTCAGATAGAGGCGGCATATGCGACCTTTGGCACACGCAGCGGTGCACATAGCCTCCCACAGGACGTGGGTGCCGGCCTGCATCGTACGACCGCGGTGAGCGGCATGCGACGTCAGACGTGCCTCCTGCGCAAGGCAGGCCGCTACCACTTCCGCCGCAGATTCACCCTCAGTTCCGAGAATCGCCACTATAACCATGTCGTTGGGAACGGCGGATCCGGCAGAAGCGCGACGCCTCGACAGCCGGTTCCTCGCCGTCAGGCGGGACCTGATGAGCATGGAATATACCGGCAAAATCCAGCGGGTCACGCTGACGGCAGAGGAGCAGCGCAACCTGTTCCGCACGGAACTGGCGGAGGAGCGGGCCGACGCCCCCCCCCCCCCCCCCCCCCCCCCCCCCCGCCCCGCCACCCCCACCAC
>Ga0233335_1000101_pt1 | contig 23441 bp, 22 predicted proteins | sample GEONDECOMP222_FD_180695 | JGI IMG/M metagenome (GOLD analysis project Ga0233335, IMG submission 180695) | Leaf litter microbial communities from Shasta-Trinity National Forest, California, United States - GEON-DECOMP-222 | ecosystem: Environmental > Terrestrial > Plant litter > Unclassified... | reverse complement strand
TAATGTCATCAAATGACTCAAAGTCAATAAATTCTTTTCCAAAACAATCTACTGTATGTTAGCAATTAAGCTGCTTTTACCGCTGGAGCAGTAGTAATAAGTGCTTCTTTTGCTTGTTGGACGATTGACTCAAATCTTTCACTATGTAATACAGCCCATTCTGCTAAAATAGCTCGATTGAGTTTAATGTTTGATTGTAATAAACCATGCATAAACTGACTATAATTTAAGCCATATTGTCGGACAGCAGCATTAATACGAACAATCCACAAACGCCTAAAATGACGCTTTTTTTGTTTGCGACCACGATACGCATTACACGCGGCTCGGATAACTGCAGGTTGAGCGGATCGAAACGTACGGCTACGCGCTCCATAATAACCCTTTGCAGCTTTTAGTACCTTCTTATGACGGTATTTCATATTTATAAAACCTCTTTTAGTTAACTACCTTTTAATAAACGGGTGATAGCAGCCACATCGCTTTTATCAACTAATCCAGTGGCCCGCAAATGGCGTTTTCTTTTAGGAGATTTTTTAGTCAAAATATGATTGTGATAGGCATGCTTACGCTTGATGTGGTTGGCTGTGCTGAAAAAGCGTTTAGCAGCCCCCCGATTAGTTTTCAATTTTGGCATAATAATTAATCTCTATAAAATATTATTGTTACGAATTTTTCTTGGGGACAATTAACATGGTAATTTGCCTGCCTTCTAATTTAGGAGTTCCTTCTACTGTACCATAATCACTTATATCCTCTGTTAATCTTGCTAATAGTGCTTGTCCAATCTCTCTGTGTTCCATTTCTCTACCCTTAAAGCGCATACTGACTTTTACCCGATCACTTTCTTGCAAGAAATGAATCGCATGTTTCAATTTTACTTGATAATCGTTTTGCTCAGTAGCAGGCCTTAATTTAATTTCTTTAACTTTGACACGCTTTTGTTTTTTATGTTGAAGATCTTTTTTCTTTTTTAACTCAAAAATATATTTACTATAATTGATCATTTGGCAAACAGGTGGATTTGAAATCGGAGAAATTTCTACTAAATCCAGCTTTAAACCTGTCTCGAGTGCCACTTGTTCTGTCATAGCAATACCCTCTTGCACTGAAACAATGCCTCTTCTTTCTTTATTATGATTTAATAAAAAAATCTCTTTAGCCTGAATATCATTATTAACACGTAGTTTTTTGTTGTTGCTTGCATTACTTAATTGACCACGTCTATTAAAAGGTAATTTATTTTTAATAAGAATATCTCCAATAATAAAAGTTACATTATATTAAGATATAAGATCTCTGCAATAGTTGATTTGCTATTTGTTTAAAAAATTGCTTTTTCTTCAATCACCTTTTGTATTTGAGCTAAAAATACTTCAAATGATATACCATTCGATTGTTGACCTTTTGCATCACGTACGCTAATTGTTTGATTATTCTTTTCTAGGCGCCCTACAATGATTTGATAAGGAATTTTTTGCAATGACTGTTCACGAATTTTAAAGCTAATTTTCTCATTCCTCACATCGGTGATAGCTCGGATACCCAGCGCATTTAATTGTTCTGTAATGCTTTGTGCATAATCGATTTGTTCATCTGTGATGTTCATAATAACGGCTTGTACAGGTGCTATCCATACAGGTAATTTCCCAGCATAATGCTCTATTAAAATCCCAATAAAACGCTCTAATGCGCCTACAATTGCACGATGGAGCATGATAGGCGTGCGGCGTGTCCCTTCTTCTGTAACATAAGCAGCTCCTAATCGTTCTGGCATTGAAAAGTCAACTTGTATGGTTCCACATTGCCATACACGATTTAAACAATCTTTTAATGAAAATTCAATTTTAGGTCCATAAAATGCTCCTTCACCTGGGGCTAAGGTCCATTCCAGATTTTTTGTTTTTAATACGTCTATTAAAGCTTTTTCTGCGTTATCCCAGATTGCATCAGAGCCTACTCGCTGCTCAGGTCGTGTGGCTAATTTAACTGTGATGTGTTCAAAGCCAAAATCCTTATAGACTTGATAAACTAAATCAATAAAGACGCCGACTTCATGTTGAATTTGCTCATCTGTACAAAAAATATGAGCATCATCTTGCACAAAACCTCTGACGCGTAATAATCCATGTAAAGCGCCAGATGCTTCATTACGATGACAACATCCAAATTCTGCAAAGCGTATCGGCAAATCTTTATAGCTACGTATTTTTTGTTTGAAAATTTGTACATGCCCAGGACAATTCATAGGTTTTATAGCAAATTCTCTATTTTCTAATTGCGTCGTAAACATATTCGCATAGAATTTGTCCCAATGACCTGATTGCTCCCATAAAGTCCGTGAGAGCAATTGAGGCGTATTAATCTCTTGATAACCTTGCCTTTTTAATTGAGCTCGAATGTACTGCTTAATCGTTTGATAAATGCTCCAGCCTTTAGGATGCCAAAATATCATGCCTGGTGCTTCAGGTTGGAAATGGAATAAATCGAGCTGTGTACCTAATTTGCGATGATCTTTCTTTTCCGCTTCTACTAAATAAGCTAAATATTCTTCTAATTCCGTTTGAGTATTCCAAGCAGTTCCATAAATACGTTGCAACATGGGTTGCTCGACATCCCCTTTCCAATAAGCACCTGCAAGTCGAGTTAATTTAAAGGCTGTTAGATCGCCTGTGCTAGCAACATGGGGGCCTCGGCACAGATCTTGGAAATCATCTTGTTGATAGACAGTTAATGCTTCATCCGTTGGAATTTCTTGGATAATTTGTACTTTGTAAGGCTCATTCAACGACTCAAATAACTCAAGTGCCTCAATTCGGGAATAAGTATGCTTTTCAATTGCTATATTTTTTTCAGCAAGCAATCGCATGCGGGATTCAATAGCCTGCAAATCTTCTAGCGTAAAAGAGTTTTCACAATCAAAATCGTAATAAAAGCCATTTTCAATAACAGGACCTATAGCCATTTTTGCAGTTGGAAATAATTGTTTAACAGCTTGCGCTAATAAATGGGCTGCGGAATGACGAATTGTTTCGAGTGAATATACTGGTAAATTCATATAATCAAATTGGTAGGCACGAGTGGAATCGAACCACCGACCTTCACCACGTCAAGGTGTTGCTCTACCTCTGAGCTACGCGCCTATAAATTAGCTATTATAGTCATTTTTAGAGACTAATTACAATCCAAATGGCTTATCTTATTTTACATAGTTTCAATTGAGATTCAAAAGTGGCATTCCTAGCTAGCAAAATACACTGCTATCTATCTTGAATAAATTTCTTCAGTATTGCATGGAAGGTGCGCAATCACTGAAAAAAAGTGAGCGCCTCAGACAATGCATACACTTCAATCAGTGCCAAGAATATTGGTTATTACATCTTTTATCGCTTAGGGATAATCTTTTACTTAATATCTGTATTTTAATAGAAAGCTTTAAACTATATGAGCTTGACAGTCGTGTATTGAATTATATGCACTTTTTAAGTAAGATCATGACTTTTGATAGGACGATTATACTGAAACGACCTATGGTGAAATCAAATTATTGGAATGATTTATACTTGAGCTGGAATAATATCAACAATACAATGCTATAAGCCTATCATTTTAAGAATAAGCTCGTATATGCAAATCACCCTTGATCTAGATGACAATCAATACATTTTAGAAGGCTATGGCGATAACTTTATTCAAATTAATGGCCGTAAGATCTTTCACAGTTTAATTCTAAGTGCTAATACATTAATAGAACCTTGGCCTGTTCAATCAATACAATCATTACAATTAGAGCATTTCCATGATATATTGCGGTTACAGCCTTCTATTCTTTTACTAGGTACTGGCTCTCAAGTCATTTTTCCCAAAATTGAGCAATTGACTTATCTACAACAAATACCATTAGAAGTCATGGATACATTAACTGCCTGCCGAGTTTATAAAAGCCTCAGTATAGAAAGGCAAGGTGTTGTAGCTGCTTTAATGATATAAGCTTTCATGTTAAGAAAACGTAGCTTTTTTGAAAACTTCTGACCCGATTTGATCATAAATAGGAGAGGTGGCAGAGCGGTTTAATGCGACGGTCTTGAAAACCGTTAAGGGGGAAACTCCTTCCAGGGTTCGAATCCCTGCCTCTCCGCCAATCATTTGACCATTTTTAATACTTGAGACTGATATGCAGCCCGCGTTTCACAGCGTCAACACAATACTGCAATCTTATATTCAACAAGCGAGTACCGAGCCTGGTATTTATCGCTTTTATAACCACAAGCATGAGCTACTATACGTAGGGAAAGCGCGCAATCTTCGCAAGCGGCTTAGTAATTACTTGCGCAATCAATCCAGTCTACGTATTAGCTCTTTAGTCAATCAAATTGCTTCAATAGAAATCACGATTACCTCCACTGAAAATGAAGCACTTTTGCTAGAAAGAAACCTTATTAAAACGCTTAAGCCTTATTACAATATTTTACTTAGAGATGATAAAAGCTATCCTTATTTAGTCTTAAGCGAGCATAGTGCTTACCCCAGACTTAATTATTATCGAGGTAAACCTAAAGGAAAAGCAGAATATTTCGGCCCCTACCCTAGTGTTGTAGCAGTCAAAGAAACTTTGAATATATTACAAAAACTATTTCGTATCAGACCCTGTCGAGATAGTTTTTTTAAAAATAGAACGAGGCCCTGCCTACAACATCAAATTAAACGATGTGATGCGCCTTGTGTAGCCTATATTTCTCCAGAAGATTACCAAGAAAATCTGCAATGGGTGCGATTGTTTTTAAAAGGTAAAAGCTTAAAAATTATTGAAGATTTAACAAAACGTATGGAAGTTGCTAGTCAACACTACGAGTATGAACAAGCAGTACAAATACGCAATCAAATTCTGTACCTGCGAGAGATTCAACAACAACAATCAATCATTACTTCCACTCAAGCTAATACTGATGTGATTGCCTTGATTGAAAAACAAGGCTTATATTGTATCTATATACTACCTATCCGAAATGGCGAAGTCAGTAGCGGACAGTCCTATTTCCCCAAAGTGCCGCCTTTTTCAGAAAAAAAAGAAATTTTATCTAGTTTTATTTCACAGTTTTATTTCAATACTTTGCCCATTATGCCAACTGTTATCATTGTAGATACCCGATTTGAAGATCAAGATTGGTTAGGCAAAACCTTGTCAAAGCATCATCAATCGACTATAAAAATCCGAAAAGCTTTTAGTAGTACACAAGTTGATTGGATATCATTAGCTCAGAAAAATGCTGAACAATCGCTAACAAAAGCATTACAGATGCAAGACAATCAACACAAACAAAGAGAAGCACTGCAAGCAATACTCAATTTGCCTACACCGGTAGAGCGCATGGAATGCTTCGATGTTAGTCATACCCAAGGCGAAGCTACAGTTGCTTCCTGTGTGGTATTTAATGCTGAAGGTCCTTTTAAAAAAGAATATCGCAGATTTACGATCACTGATCTAACGCCTGGCGATGATTATGCTGCAATGTACAAAGCACTGATGCGCCATTATAAGAAAAAGTTATATCGGTCAGAAGTATTCCCAGATGTACTGATCGTCGATGGTGGTAAAGGCCAACTGACACAAGCTAAAAACGTATTAAACGAACTAGAGCTTAGTGATCGAATGACAATTATTGCAATTGCAAAAGGGCCTTCTCGCAAAGCAGGGGAAGAAACTTTGTTTCTTACGCATAGCAAAAACAGTTTGATACTACCCTCTGATAACATCGCTTTACACTTATTACAACATATCCGAGACGAAGCTCATCGATTTGCTATTACAGGACATCGCAAAAAACGAGCGAAGGCACGCCAAGGTTCGTTTTTGGAAGGCATTTTAGGTGTTGGTCCTCAACGAAGGCGTCAATTACTCACCCAATTTGGAGGCTTACAAGGGTTAAAAAAAGCAAGCTTGCGTGACCTGATGCAATTGCCCGGTATTCATGCGACACTTGCGCAACGTATTAATATGGCTTTGAAAAAGCAATCATGAACGGCTACTATATATTTAACTTTTAAATAATACTTAAACAGACTTAAGTAAAATAATATTGAGCACTTCATGACTATCGCTAATTGGATTACAAGCATTCGCATTATATGTATCCCTTTTTTAATTATTGCTTTCTATTTACCAATCTCTGAACGCTATCTACTATCAGCCATCATATTTGGTATGGCTGCAATCACTGATTGGTTAGATGGCTATCTCGCACGTTATTTAAATCAAATTTCACCTTTGGGTATTCTCTTAGATCCTATCGCCGATAAACTGATGGTCGTTACGGGTTTGATTCTACTGATGACTGAAAATCAATCGCCGTGGTTTGTATTGCCAACAATTTTAATCATTTGCCGGGAAATTATAGTCTGTGGATTGCGTGCTTGGGCTTCTAATTTAAATAAGCGCAATAGTATGAATGTCTCAGTGCTGGGAAAAGCTAAAACCATTTTTCAAATGGTGGCTATTCTGTTGATGTTCATTACTCCCTTTTATCCCAGTATTTTTCTATTGCGATTAGCTTATATTACTTTGCATATTGCAACCCTACTGACAATAGTAAGCTTAGGGTTTTATATTCACTCTATTAGACGGATTTTAGAATAAAAAAATTATAAAATAAGCTTCATACTGAAATTTCAAGATGTGGCATGATAGACGTTATTAAGCATTAAGATTACATGCTGCTTTTTCAGAAAAGTGTAAAACGCTTTAAAGTTTACTGGCGCAAAGGCTTAAAGCGTCTACAGCCCATGTCTGGGAAGAAACCCTGGGACTTTTCTAAAAATCACCCACCCGGTTTTAGTTTAATTGAAGTATTAGTGACACTTTCCCTATTAAGCCTAACAGTTATTATTTTAATGAATTTTCAGTTACGTTTACTGAAAAATCTTCAACACATGCAATTGTGTCATATTGCTTTAAATGATCAAATCTCTTTATTTGAAGAACTGCGTAGTTGCTTCGGTAATACGCAAGCTGAAAATGAGGTACTTCAAAAATGGCAAAAAAGGCTTGACAAGGGTTTATCTAATGCTCGAATTGAAATTTCAAGAAAGCCTATTGGTTATCGAAGTGTTTTTTTCAATGAAAAGAACCAACAAATAATCACGTTGCACAGTAGCTTATGAAGCATAATACACACGGATTTACGTTAGTTGAATTCTTGATTAGCTTGAGTCTTGGCTTATATCTCGTGACCGTTACAACTTCTTTGTATATGAGTCTGCAAAAAACCACCCTACTTTTTCAAAGTATCCATGAGATGGGATCCAATAGTTGCTTTGCCTTGAGTGCATTAACACGCGATATTCGGATGGCAGGCTTTATAGGTGTGCCCCGCTTGTTAGATGTGAAGGTAGACAACCAAAAAGATTTTACACCCACTCAGAGCTTAATGGGATGGCATCGTGGTTTGAATACTTTAGCAAAACCTTTGCCCATTCCCTTATCCAATATTGAGAGTGATGTATTATTAATCCAATATGCTGAGCCTAATGGAATAGCAGTGCTAGAAGCCCATGGTGCTTTTATCAAATGTCATAAAAGGGTACCTTTTCATCCTGATAGGATACAACTGATTGCCGATTGCCAACATGCAGAAGCACTGTGCTTATCTAATGTCCAATTACGACACAGCTATCAAAAAGAGGCTATTTTAAGCCCGCTTTATCGTATCATTTATTATGTTGCTCCTACCGATCGCAAAAATGCACAGCAAGACACTATCAATGCGTTGTGTCGACGAGATTTAAATGCACCCGATACTAATCCGATTGAATTAGTAGAAGGCGTCGAAAAATTAGAAATACGCTATGGTATGTTGACTCGAGAAGCTCATTTAACTTATCTAAAAGCGGATGCTGTTGATGATTGGTTGAAAGTCAGAACGGTTCAATTGACACTCCATTTCAGTAGTCTTGAAAATATGCATTTTGCTCTTGCAAAGTCTAGCAAGAACCCAAGCCCCAAACAAGATAAACGTTTAAAACGTCAGTGGCAACAAACCGTGATGATTCGAACGCGTAGCGCTTGGTTATGATCAATTTATCTTTGTCCATTGTAATAGCAATTTCGCATTAGAATAAATAATAACCTACTCTCATGCCAACCACAGGTATATCCCCGCTAACTTTTCCTAATAAGGAAGGGTCGTTTCTGCTTATAATAGGACTTCGATTCAAACGCAAATCGTTAAACACAAAATGTCTTTTTCCAAACAATTCCACAGAAAGTTTGGGGGTATGATAGTAAACAAAACCAACGTTTACCAATGGCATGATAACTCTCTCACTAAATTTGAATTCACGCATTCTAATAGAGCATCCCAAGCCAGCATACATTTTTACATTATGACTTAAGGACATTAAATGCTTGTGACTCATACTGAGAACAGGATAGCCACCACTTAATCCCATTTGCTGCGCACCCCATAAAAAGTCAAAATCAACTTCTTCCGTTCGATTGAGTTGCCAACCAAAGTTGGCATTACCACCCAAATTTTTCATTGATATATCTTGCTTTCCCACATTCCAGAGATATACTAAAGGACTGATTCTACCATAGACTCCAATCAAAGAAGCTCCCGTATGCAGTGTACTGATGCAAAACATCAATGGAATCAATATAGTACTAAATAGCTTATACATAACGTTTCCTGTTCTCCTTATCGGCTGTCAAAAACTCATGCTAATCTAGCAATGATGATAATACAATAGCATACAGTAGCGCTTGTTTCATAGTATTAAAGAATTTTATTTGCCAATACAAAATTGAGAAAAAATGCGTCCCAATAAATCATCGCTTGTTATTTTACCAGTGATCACCGCTAGCATTTGCTGAATTTCATGTAAATTAAATGCCAAAATCTCTAATATCGAGTCAACTGTCCAATCTTCTATCGCTTGCTTTAATCGCTGCTCGGCCTTCATCAAAGCATCAATATGACGTTCTCTAGCGCTACATCCTGTAAAAGCAGCATCATATCCTACTCGTTCTTTTAAATAAGTTTTTAATTGATCTAAGCCTTCCCCTGTTTTGCTTGAGACTTGCAAAATGTCATAGCTTTCATCAGGCATGCGTCCAGCTACTTCTTGGGTTAGATCAATTTTATTGCGAATTAAGGCAACCGGTGATTTAATCGCTGGGTGATTTAATAATTTCAGCACTGTAAAAGGTGATTCTGCTGTTTGCGTGACTGTACTATCGACTACCCACAACACTTGATCGGCTCGATTAATTTCTGCTAAAGCCCGTTTTATACCTTCTTGCTCAATGATATCTTCTGTTAAGCGTAATCCGGCCGTATCAATGATATGTAAGGGTAGTCCATCAAGATTCATTTCAGCATGCAATACATCACGCGTTGTACCCGATATAGGTGTTACAATAGCTTTATCTTGACCTATTAAAGCGTTCAGTAGACTCGATTTACCAGCATTGGGTGGCCCTGCGATCACTAGATGTATACCTTCTTGTAATCGATGACCTTGTTCAGCACTGGTTCTGAGTAATTGAATAGCTTGTAACAATTCCTTTAAGTCTTCATTTACCTGATGAATACTCAAAAACTCAATGTCTTCTTCTGAAAAATCAATACTAGCTTCAACATAAGTTCGTAATTTTATCAGTAATGCATGAATGTCAGATACTTTCTGAGAAAATTCTCCTTGTAATGATCGTATAGCAGACCGTGCTGCTTGTTCAGAAGTAGCATTAATTAAATCCGCAATTGCTTCTGCTTGAGTAAGGTCTAATCGTCCATTGCAAAAGGCACGTTCTGAAAATTCACCTGGTTTCGCTAAGCGAGCGCCCAATGCTAAGGTGCATTTTAATAATGCATTAAGTACAGCGGGCCCCCCATGGCCTTGTAATTCAACAACCTCTTCTCCTGTAAAAGAATGAGGTGCTTGAAAATAAATCACAATACCTTGATCCAAGATATGTCCTTCGTGATCTCTAAATGATTGGTATGTCGCTTTTCGAGGCTTAAATGTTACCCCTTTGCATATTTTTCCTGCAATTATTAGAGCCTCAGGACCAGAGAGTCTAGTGACACCAATACTGCCACGCCCGGGAGAAGTCGCAATGGCCACAATCGTATCAGTGTTTATTGGATGATCAGTCGACATCGACATTGTAGAATGAGGTGTAATCTTGATTCAACATAATCTATCCATAATATTATCATGTTTTCTTTAGTCAAGCAGACTATATGACGCTGATAAGCTTTGTCATGGTTGATTAGTAATTGTATCTTATTATTATATATTATGGTCTTGAAGATTCAAGAATGAATCAAGCTTGTCACACAAGCAAAACTAACTGAACTTAAAATGGAAAGCAATCATTCATTTCTGTTATCTCATCCTTTTGATGGAGCAGATGCATGAAGCACTCCAGGAGTTGTTTGAGCACAATCAACCCCTTCTATCCCAAGAGATTACAATGAACAGTTTCTATTGCTTGTCTATTTCGAGTGAATTTAAACTAAAGCTTTCCCCACACCCACATTGCCCAATGACATTGGGATTGATACAGGTTAGATAACCATTTAAGCCAGATTTCATATAATCAAGACAAGCACCCTGAAATACCGACGAAAATTTTTTCTGGATAAAAACGGTAACGTCTTCTGATAAAATACAAGCGATTTCGTTTTCATCCACTTTTTTTCCATAATTAAAGGTATACAACCAACCTGAACAACCTGATTTTTTAATACCTAAACGTAGTCCATCGCCCAAAGTGCGCTTAGAAAGTTTTTCTCGAACATATTTGAGTGCCCGAGGTGTGCATTTTAAAATATTAGAATAGGACATTTTATTATTTTTAATTTAATTTTGAATGAACCTATTGTATTATTAAGTCCTTTAATTTTGAAAACAAGGTTTACTTAGATTATTTATTCATGAGCACATTAATCAATACAAAGCTTCTGGGAGGCACTTTATTACTCACCGGAACTGCAATAGGCGGCGGTTTACTAGCTGTACCCATTGCAACGGCTGAAGCCGGATTTCTCAATTCAAGCTTATTACTGACAACTTGTTGGCTATTTATGACAGCAAGTGCCCTATTAACTTTGGAAGTGAGCCTATGGCTACCCAAAGATGCTAATATTATATCGATGACCCGCGTATTTCTCAATAAAGGCACGACCGTTATTGCATGGTTGAGTTATTTACTGCTGCTCTATTCAATCATGGCTGCTTATATTTCAGAAGGCGCTAATTTCATCACTCATTTAATCACCCCTTATTTTCAAAAATACCCCTTTCAAAATATTGCTGCCTTAATTTTCACTGCAGCATTAGGTAGTATTGTTTATAAAGGCATTGTATGGGTGGATTACTTGAACCGTGGTTTAATGGTCGCAAAACTGAGCTTATATGCACTGTTAGTGGCTTTAATTAGTCCGCATATCTCTGCAGAAAACTTACTATTGGGTAGTCCTTATAGTGCCTTTAAAGGATTTGGCGTCTTAATTACTTCATTTGCTTATAGTAATATCATACCCACTTTACGTAACTATTTTCAGGACGATGTTCCCAATTTGCGTAAAGCTATTTTAATAGGCAGTACCATTCCATTTGTCTGTTACCTTTTATGGAATGCGACGATTATGGGTGTGATTCCGCTTTATAGCAATCACGGTTTAATTCAACTCAGTCACAGCATAGATCCTGTTAGCAGTTTAATGCATCAATTGAATCGTTTACTCAATAGTCATTTAATTGCCATCTTATCTAATAGTTTCAGGTGTATTTGTGTACTAACCACTTTTTTAACTTGTTCGTTAGGGCTTTCAGACTTTTTAGCAGATGGATTAAAACTTAAGAAAAAGACCAGTTATCGCAATGATTGGATGATCTATGGTACAACCTTCCTACCTCCTTTATGCATTACTTTATTTTTTAAAAGTATTTTCATTACCGCTTTACAATATGCAGGCATTTACTGCTTAATTTTGTTCTGCCTCTTACCCGTAATGATAGCCTGGCAGGGTCGTTATAGACTGCATCGTTCTTCGAGCGCCTATCAAATGAGCGGCGGCAAACCTTCCTTAATTATATTAAGCATTATTGCTGTAGTAAGCCTGGTCTGTACGATATATAATATTGTCATTTATTGATGATTGATTCACACCTGAATGAGCACTTTTAGCTCTGCCTAATGAATGAATTTTGCATATTATTTCTTATCTTGCCTTAAAAAATATGCTGGATTTTGCAAACACTGCTAGTTAAGCACATCATGTGGATAAGGACAAGATATCAGCTACCTCACAAGGATCAAAATATCCTCAATTACAAAATCAATGTGGAAATCATGGAAATAACCCATGCATGATAAAAATCACTTCTCAGTGTTAAAAACACAATATCAAGCATTTCATCGAGACTATGCAGCGTATTATGAAAATATTACAGACTTTTAAAATCTTTTGTCTCTTCTGAAAGAGCAATACGACCAGTGTTATTCAAGTATTCGAGAGAATTAACAATATTTTTTTAACTCCTAAACATTTTTATAAAGGTTTATCTGTTAGATCCTTACCAGAATAAACCTGTCAAGCTCTGCAAAACAATTTGTAAAAAACCTTGCTACGCTACCCTGCATTTTATAGCGCGCATCTTCTTTCAACTGCTCATTCAGAGACTATCAAGTGAGCATACAATACTCACATCACATGAGACAAATAGCATTTTTGCTATCTTACAACATGAAACTCATAATGCAGCCCTATCCTTTTAAAATTGTTAGCCAGACTAGAGGTAAATCAATGAGTATTGTTATAACACTTTATACAATAAGTGATAGCAAGTGATTATTTACCGCGAACCTGTTATGAAACCACTGTATAGCTAATAGAAGATAGTATTTATAACTCTCCTGAAGCGGTTAAGCGTATTACACTTCATTATTAAAAATACTTATAAAAAATCTTTTAAAGATAATGATAGTGCTTTATTCGAATTGATCCTTGAAATAATTCTAATGAAAATGCTTATTATACGAGTCATTTAAGAATGATCTTCAGGTTTTACGTATCTTTTACATAACGAACTTGATTATAATAATAGGAAGGTTGCTGAAGGACTAAAATAGCATCCTCAAGATAAGCGCTTTTTATTCTAATACTGGGCATTTATGTCATGATCAACAGGAGTATTTATGAAGGATCACCACTTAAGTCAAGGATTGACATATCATTTAAAACAGTTCTCAACTGTGGCTTTAGAAAGCGATACAGAATATTACACGAATGCTTTGAGTGACCCGATCTTCACTAAAAGTTTCGCGCTTTTAGAGACAAAGTCAGCAGATGATGCTGAAAAAGCACAAGAATTGCTGACGCAAAATATTGATCTTAATTGCCAGGATCTTGGAGACAATACGCCTTTATCGATCGCAATTAAAGAAGGTCATAGTGAAATAGTTGCATTACTGATTCACTATCAGACCAACATTAATCATACTAATTCATGGAAAGATAATGTGTTACTACTGGCAGCATCAAGTCGTAATACTCAAATTGTTCAATGCATGCTTAATCAAGGTGCTACTATCGAAACATCCGATTTAGAAGAAAACACCCCGCTATTACGCGCAGCATCCGCAGGCAATATTGAAAGCATTCAAGTACTCCTTGATCATCATGCTAATATTAATCATGTGAATTTCTGGAAAGATTCTGCCTTAATGATCGCAGCCTCAAAGGGTTATATTAAAATAGTTGAATTGTTAATCCAGCGAGAAGCTAATATTAATGCTGCAAATCTACAAGAAAATACTGCTTTATCGCTAGCACTTGAAAATAATCATCCTGAGATAGCAAAGCTTTTAATTAATCATAACGCTAACATGCATCATGTGAACTACTTGAGAAAAAACGCATTAGTATTAGCTGTATCACGTGGTCATATGGATATCGCGCAAATTTTATCTAATAAAGGTGCTCATTTTTCTCATAGAGCTTTATTAATAGCATCATTGCAACCCTTGTCAGAGAAAATCATGAGTGAGGATATATATATTTCTAGCTTATTAGCCTATTATGGTTATCACTATCGTCCTCACATTACCCTAGCAACTACTCAAACGCTTAGGGAAACAGCTGTAAAAATTAAAGCTCAACTCATGCCCATTATTGAGCGCCAACAAGCAATACAATACGTGATGCGCCAGTTAGAGCTAGAGAAAAACACACTATCCTTTCCTGGTGAAATGTACGACTTTCCAACGGTGATTGATTTATTGTGCAGGCTAGACATTAATATTGTACTAAGATTTGCCCTAACGCTGTTAGATAAGTATACACTCTCAGATCAAAAAACTTTTGAGAAAACTATCATTATTAATCAAAAAACTACAGTGCTATTAGCTTCAGCCCGATATTTACCCAATGAAATTAAATATGACAATATTTTAGTACCTTTATTGCAGTCATTAATGCACACACCCACAGCTTATCAAAAAGGCTTATCTCTTAGTGTTTTTCCAACGATTTCACAAAAGCATCTCCATGCATCTACAAAGTTAAGCGATGAGTTGCGCATTTTAAGTACAACTTTGCAAATTTATATGGATAAACAGCAAAACAAAGATAACCCTAACAACACAATGATTAAAACAGAAAATCATCAAATCATTTTAACAAGGCTTATCAAACTATTTACTTACAAACCAGCGGAGCAGACCATTGAAGAAAAAGCTCAGCACATTATACAGGCTACTTATCATTACTATTAGATTTATCATCACTCTCCTGAGGAACAAATACCATGGAACAAAAAAGTTATTTATTGGACCTTCCTACAGAACTTCTATTGAAGATTATTGAAAAAACCCATCTTGGGGATTTTACAATGCTCCTACTGACTTCAAAAAAAATAAAGCAATCTATCTATCAGTGGTGTTTATCGGAAGAATGCCAAATGCATCTAAAGAGTAGATATGCAAATCGCTCCTATTCTCCTCAAACAACCATTTTTGAACTGATAAAAAATGATATTACCTTGTTGAAACCAAGCTACCGATCTATCCATCCAGATTATCAATACTATCAAACACTAAAAAGCTTATCACCTCAAATGCGCATACAGCAAGTTGTTAGCCGCAACTCCATAGAGTTTCAAAAAGTTTTTGTACGATATGCAGAGCTTTATCAAGATTGTTTATATATTCCTTCAAATATTGAGTGTAAGGTATTGACAAATACCCCTCAAAAATTTGCAAAATACCGTTTAAAATCTTGGCTAACAGAACCATTATTGGGTCTATTACTTCCTATGTGGGTACTCTTATCGCCTATTGTGATGATAATGTTGCCTCTCATGGTAAATCACAAAAAAATTATAAACTATATGAAATGTTCTATCTCTGGCACGCCTATCTTGTTTTTCCAAAATAGGTTGGTTGCTACCGATATGCCGCTATTAGAACTTGCAAGCTTTTTCGCTCAGCTAGAAAAACATCATCACTGGCACCTCATTCGAAACTTTGCACACCAACTTATAGCAAGTAATTATTTATCAACCGAATGTTATATAAAAGCTTTAAAGGCTATAGAATATGATTATTCTCATCCCTTCCAAGCCGCTGCACATATTGCTAATTTAATAGAAGCTGAATCTATTCAATTTGCTAGTCCAGAAAATTTTAGGCAAGCTTTTGAAGATGCCTATCAAGCATACCTTTTATTAAAAGCATTGTTAGAAGGCTGTCAGCAACAAGATCATGAACAACAATTATTGCAACAAATTAAAAAGCAAGCCCGAGCAAAACTGACACGTCAAACGAATGAACCATACTTCTTTAAAAAGATAGGCGTCTTGATAGCAAAGATTGCAGCCAAATTATCCTTCCAAGAAAAGAATGCTGCAAGGCTATCCCCTTAAAGCGGTTCGCTTTTAATAGTATTTGGCAAACTATCTTATACAATTACTCATCGAGTGGATGATTAATAAGGTGAATTTCCTTGTGCTTGCTGGTAGCAAGAAAACATTCAACCAAGAATATTAATTAGGTATAATGCTTTTTGAAACCTTTTCCCAAAAATAGGAAGGCTTTTTTATTACTGAAATCTCAAGAAGCTGCTGCTTGGTATATATCCAATGCGGATTCCACATACAGTACATAGCAAGCTTATCATGTCCTAAATGCCTTCAACCCCTTTTTATTTAATAGACCATTCATCATTCAACACGGGTATTAAGCTAAATTATTTAAACAATTTCCAAAGGATCCACTTCTAAGGAATAACGTATAGCGCGTTTCGGTTCAGATTCTAAATAGTGAGTCAGCTTTTTTAAGACTTGATGTAAAAATTGTCTTTTATTGGATTGAAACAGCAATTGCGCACGATAATAGCCCGCTCGCTTGGTTAATAATGCAGTAATAGGACCTAATACCATCACTTCAGGATGCATCACACAGCGCTGTCTTTTGACTTGATTAAGAAACTCAAAAGCGGTTTCTTTCACTCTTGAGTCTACTCGTAATAAAGCAAGATAGCTAAAAGGAGGCCATCCTGCAGCTTTACGTTCTTGTAGAGCTAACTGACTGAATTGATCATAACCCTTAGTCACGAGTTGATTTAATAATGGGTGGCTAGGATGATGTGTTTGAATAATCACCTGTCCTACTTTATCTGCACGGCCTGCGCGACCTGCAACTTGAATAATTAATTGCGCAGCTTGCTCTAAGGAACGAAAATCACTGCCAAATAAACCGGCATCTCCATCGACAATAACGGATAACGTGACATTAGGGAAATGATGTCCTTTCGCAAGTATTTGGGTACCAATTAGGATGGCAGGCTCATTCGGGTGGATATCTTCGAGCAAATGAGACAGTTTATCTTTCCCACGAGTCGTATCAGAATCAATGCGAATAGTATTAATATCAGCAAAATATTCATTGAGCGCTTTCTCAATCTTTTGCGTGCCATAACCCAAAGCAAATAATTGATCTTGTTGACACTTCGGGCATGTAGTGCTTGCTTTTATAGAATATTGACAATGATGACAGCGCAATCGAGTGGGCCTTTGATGAAAACGCAATGGACTGTCGCAATGTATACACATCATCACCCATCCGCAGTCATGACATAAATATAAAGGCGCAAATCCTCTACGATTGACAAATAACAAGACTTGCTCTTTTCGAGTTAAATGTTGTCTCATGATATTCAGTAGTTCTTTTGATAAACCAGAAATCAGTGTATGCGAGCGCACATCCATAATATGCATACTGGGTAAGCCTACTGAGTTGATGCGATCTGATAAAGTCAATTGCTGATAACGGCCCTGCCGAGCATTTTCTAAACTTTCTAATGAAGGTGTCGCAGAACCTAAAATAATTGGAATACTTTCAAATTGAGCCCGCATAATAGCGACATCACGAGCATGATAATGTACCCCGCCTTGTTGTTGCTTAAAAGAACGATCATGTTCTTCATCTAAAATAATCATGCCCGGAGAGAAAAGTGGAGTAAATATAGCAGAACGTGTACCCACAACTATTTGTGCTTGACCCATTCTAGCTAATTCCCAATTATCCAGTCTTTGTCGATCACTCAAATGAGAATGAAAAATAGCAAGCTTTGTTTTACTGAAACGTTTTTTTAAACGATTAATCATCTGGGGCGTTAAGCTAATTTCCGGAACCAACAGCAAGACTTGTTTGTTTTGACTTAAAATTTTTTGAATTAATTGGAAATACACTTCTGTTTTACCACTGCCTGTTACCCCTTGTAGCAAAAAGACAAAGAAGTGATCAAAATGACTTTGTATTTTTTCAAAAGCATTTTGTTGCGCTTGACTTAAAACAGGAATCCTTTCTTGAGGTTGATTCACTGCACTTTCGGCAGCCTTTCGAATAGTTTTATAGTGAATCAGTTGATTCCGTCTTAAGATACCTGGGAAAGCTAAAGAGAATACTTCTCCTATAGGATGCCAATAATAATGACTCATCCATTCTAACAGTTTCATGACGGCAGGTGATAATAAAGGCTTTTCATCTAAGACCGCTTTAATTTGCTTTAATGGGTAATTAGGCAAATCAATTACTTGATCAACACTCATGACAAAGCCAATCATATCGCGTCTACCAAAGGGTACTTGTACTCGAGTACCTTTTAACAATTGAATAGGATGATGAGATTCGTGCGCGGGAGGCTGATAATCGAACAAACGATATAATGGTACCGGAATCGCAACTCTGACAATATAATGATTATCGACTGACATATGAAACATCGTAGAACTTTACAATTGACTTTTCATCATTTACATATTAGCTTTTTAGTTAAGCCTAATTAAAAACATAAATGAAGGTATTTATACAAAGGAGCATCAGCATGGTTCAATCTTTTGCTTTTCTAACGAGAACGCCTATTACCTCTGTAGGTGATGATCTGACCGAATTTATTTTAAGAGCTCCTTTTTCTGCTCATCTTAGAGACACTAAAACTAATCAGTATATTTTATGTAATGAATTCTCAAAAGAAAATATTGGCCTTCAATCTACTCAAGATATTGTTGGCCTCAAGCCACGTGATGTTATTGAGCATCGCGGATTAGCCGATCAACCTTCTGGTTATCTTGAGGCTTGGCATCGTAAATTGCAAAACTTACTCGATAAAACTTACGAATTGAGTAATCAAATTTTAAATGAAAGAGTCCCTGTTTTTCAAAGAGATATTGAGTTAACTGTCAGCGGTTTTATACGGATTACCCAAACTATTCGCTCTCCTATTTTCAATAACAATAAAAAAATAGTAGCCATTGCAAGTGTAGACTACGATTTTGCAAAACAATGCGAACTATTTTATTTGTTCAATTTTTATACTCAATATTTACCTCCTAAAAAAGCGATTGAAAACTTCTTAAAGTTTTTAGGTATTATGCATTATTTTTCAGAAATGCCGACTTATAAGGAAATGATGACGATGCTCTTGATGTGTCGTAATAGTTCAATAGAGTCAGTTGCTACCCAATTAAAAATTTCAAAGCGCACTATTCAAGAATATAAGACTCAATTAAACAGAAAATTACAAGGTTTGAACTTAAATCAATTATTCATTCAATTGCGTACCCGTAATGAAAGCAACTTCTCCATTTGGGAATAATTCTAAGCACTTAATTAATATTGCATTATTTGCTGGCATCTTTGAATGGTATGAATTTTCAATTTTTGGCTTAATGGCCGGTATTATAAGCCAACTCTTTTTTGTTCATTCTACTAATACCATTCAAAATGATTTGTCAGTTTACTTGATATTCGCGCTGAGTTATTTTGTACGTCCGCTAGGGGGTCTATTTTTCGGACGTATGGGAGATAGATTCAATCCTGGTAAAGCGCTAAAGCTTTCATTAATGACAATGGCCATTCCGACAATCATTATTGGTCTATTACCCACCTATAACCAAATAGGGATCTGGTCAACTGCTGCGCTATGTTTATTACGTTTAATCCAAGGATTTGGAGTAGGTGGAGAATTTCCTAACAGTATTAGTTACATTTTAAATACTTCTCCGACACGTTACAAAACTTTTTTAGGCACTCTAACTTGCGCGAGTACTGCGCTAGGTATTTTGTTAGGTGCCATTATCCATTTTGGTCTACGTAGCTTTTTTGATGAAGCAACCATCTTACGGTGGGCATGGCGTATTCCTTTTTTGCTTAGTATTCCTTTAACAGGCTTTATTGCTTGGGTTAGAAGATCTATTGATGATACTGGCTTATCAAGTGCTTCTTCTGACAATGCTCTGCTTAATATTCCTTCTAAAACTTCACTATGGTCTCAATTAGCGGATGCAAAATATAGCCTTGTGACAATTATTTTACTAGGCGGTCTGCTCACAACTTGTAGTAATTTAATTTTAATCTGGATGCCCTATTATCTGCATCAGTTTTTAAATGTCCCTTCTCAGATCAGTGCTTTTACTAATACTATTACACTCCTTTGTGAAATTATAGTGTTAATAGCCTCAGGGTATTTTATTTACTTTTTGCCGGTAGAGAAAACCTTAAGATGGTTACACATAAGCTTAATAATATTAATATATCCACTTTTTCAAGGATTACAAGATAGCTCTATGCTTAATTTAATATTAATTCAATGTATTTTAGGCTTTTTTATCGGTAGTTTTAATGGATGTTTTATAGAAGTTATGAGACGTATTATTCCACCTCATATTCAATCTGTAAGTACAAGTATCGTTTTTGCGATTTCTCCCGCGTTTTTTGGGGGATTAGCACCCTTAATAGCCACATGGTTAACTCAAAAAACAGGCATATTAGCTGCCCCTAGCTTTTGGATTCTTGGCTTGGCTATACTCGCTTTACCCGTCACACTAAAATTAAAGCTACCCCCAGAAAGGACCCTGCTCACTAAATGAAAAATATCCAATATAACCGATTGGTATTTCACATTTTCATATATATCGTTAAGTATCAGACAGACAATCGTCTGTAAATTAGAAAATTATAAGAAAGCAGAGTCATATTTTTCTTTTTTTTGCCAATTGCGCTTTCTGATCAAGTATCTTAACTTAGGAAATGAGAGTAGTAAATGTTTTCTAATGATGACAAGGAGTTGGATCGATTTATGAAAAATAATTTTTCTATACCATGCTACAACTTGAAGGATTTTCGCTTGCCGAAAATTTTGTTGGTAGAAGATAACTATACTACACAAATGATTTTTCAATTTCAATTATCGAGATTAAAAACCGAAGTGGTGACAGTCGATACTGGTCAAAGCGCTTTGCAAGCTATTCAAGAGGTCTCATACGATATGATGATATTGGATGTAGGGTTACCTGACATCACAGGTGATCAGGTACTATCACTCATAAGAGCACGAGAGAAAATACAAAAACACACTATCTATCGATTACCTATTATTATAGTCACTGCTCATGGAAACAAACAAAAGCTGCATTGGTATATCGAGGCAGGTGCAAATGATGCTCTAATTAAGCCTATTGCTTTCGAGCAATTAAATATGCTATGCCAAACATTTCTAGTTTTTCCTAAGAAATGTGAATAAATATTCAATGGGCTTAATACTGTGTCTTTATAAAGCGTAATGCTATATTATCCTTAATTAAATGGACAGCTGCAGTGTGCTATCAAGGGTAAAATGCTACTTGCATAAAATCTAATAGGTGAATAGAGATGTTCAAATTTTCATCAAAAAATAGTGATATACAAAAATAGGATACACAGTTTTCAAATTCTAGTTACCATCAATAATCCGTAAAACTCCTAGCCCTGTGAATTAATACTCATTTTATAAAAAGCTCTCTTTTCATAAGTGCTAGTCTTCATACTATCTGCTTCTATCATTAGAAAAGTTAGACAAATATCTAAAAATAGGCTGAATATATTCTTTAATTTTCATTTGATTCAGCATTACTAAAATAGGCAGGAAAAACGAAAAATTACTCTTTGCAGCATCAATTCATAGCATTTTCCTTGAGCGTGTCTTTGGCTTTCTCTTATATTGATTTTACTTCTTGCAATTCACGCGATTCTCCCTCACGCAAGGTAAAGGGGAATGTTTGAGGCAACAACAATTTTACGGCTTCTAACTGACCATATTGTATTGCATAGTATAGCGGTGTCTCGCCCTGAAAAGCATGATAATCATTTACCTTCATACCTTTATCTAATAAACTTTGCATTAATTCCATATCACCAATCAATGCTGCAAGATGTAAGAAGGTGATGCCATCTTCGTTAATAATTGCATGAATATCCTCAATTTGCTTGAGTATAAATGTACCAACTAAACGAATAATCTCACAAACCCAAGAGTATTCTATATCTTGCTGTTGAATCTCTTTTACCAACACGATGATTGCATTCATTAAATCTATCGCTTCATGATGGGTTAAATTAGCTTGTAACGGAACCTGCAACAACAGCTCGACGGCTTTTAACTGGTCATTTTGTATTGCATAGTGTAGTGGTGTTTTACCTCCTATATCATGGCATTTTGCTTCCATACCCTTATTGAGTAAACCTTGTATCAGTTTTATATCACCAATTACTGCCGCAAGATGTAAGAAGGTGATGCCATCTTCGTTAACAATTGCATGAATATCCTTGACTTGTCTGAGTATCAATTTGACTGTCGATTGAATAACATTTCGCACTATAGTCTGTTCCTCTAATCCTTGTTTTTGACTGTAATCTATCAAGCTGATTATCTTATCTATCACATCTGTCGCTTCCTGGTTTGATAACTCAGTTTGAGATTGTAGCTTGGACAAGCTTTGTATGATAATTTGTCCGTATAAATATTGAGCAGTGTTTTCAGAGTGCGCATAAAGCAAAAATTGCGTCGCTTCCAATTGACGATAGCTGATAGCACATTCTAGCGGTGTTTTTCCTGCATCATCATGAGCATTAATGTCCACTCCTGTCTGCAATAATTCCTTCATACAATCTATAGCACCCAACATTGCAGCCTGATGCAATGTTGGCAATGCATTTGCAGCATCATTCATTTTATCTTGATGACTGGGACTAACAATAATCCAATACTTTAGTTTTTTCATGAATTTCCCTATTCCTTAATACGTTGATTTTCCTATTCCTCAATATACTCATTCACTATACTTTCATAATATTATAATAAGCTACCGGATTGTATATCTTTCCTTAAAAATATTGCTTAGGTTCTCTACTTTGTTAAGAGCTGATGAAATCAACAAATTGCTTATAATGATATAATTGTCATGAGGATACCTTGCAAGCCTTATAATCCGATTTCTAATATGAATATGCTCTATATATGAAATGGGCTTTATACTATTACATGCCGTTTATTGAATTTTTCCCGGAGCTCATCTCTGCTTCCCTTGATGTGCTGTCCTGCGCGATCAATAGAATTATTCTAGCAACTACCTATATTAGTTTTTCGTTAATAGATTTTCTCTATTTCCTATACTTATTCTTTTAACTATCAACGAAATGGTATATAGAGACTGCTGTAATATTTCAATTGACTGATTTTTATCTAAAATAACCTGATTTCTATCGTCTTATGTTAAATAAGATTTAAAATTTTCAGGTAAAGGCAGAAAAATCTCCCTGAAACAGTCAAATCGATAATACTGCTCTTGTTGACAACATATCTCTTGTATGAATGTGCTCAAGATACTATCAACAGCAATTCCAGTTGGCAATAGCCGAGTTTTGTATATTAGGATGAATATCGCATCAATATATTCTGTCCGTTTGCAGCTGCAAGATACAGCGGTGTTACACGAAGAAAGTTCCGATAATTTGCTATAGAGTAAATGCCCTCCACTCCTTGTTATCTATATAACCCTGCACTTTTAGCAGATCACCTCGAAAAGCTGCCGTGTGTAACAATAACTTTTCATTTTCT
>Ga0233335_1000100_pt1 | contig 23795 bp, 21 predicted proteins | sample GEONDECOMP222_FD_180695 | JGI IMG/M metagenome (GOLD analysis project Ga0233335, IMG submission 180695) | Leaf litter microbial communities from Shasta-Trinity National Forest, California, United States - GEON-DECOMP-222 | ecosystem: Environmental > Terrestrial > Plant litter > Unclassified... | reverse complement strand
GTGGTTGCGCCATCGCTGATCCCCCGTCGGCCGGGAGACCGCATCAAGACAGATCGCCGCGACGCGGTGAAGTTGGCCCGGTTGCATCGAGCAGGCGAGCTTACTTCAGTATGGATCCCTGGCAGTGCCCACGAGGCGATGCGCGACCTGGCAAGGGCCCGGCTGGCGGCGGTACGCAGCCTGCGCCATGCCCGCCAGCAATTGTCCGGTTTTCTCCTTCGGCACGGGCATCATTATCACTGCCCCGCCTGGACCCAGATGCATCGGCGCTGGCTCTCCGGGCTGCGTTTCGTCGAAGATGCGGACCATGTCGTTCTCGAAGACTGTATCGCTACTGTCGACGCTGCGAGGGGCCGTCGTGACCGGCTAACATGCCTTGAGCACAGCTTCGGCGCTAAGCTTTAGGCCAAGCGTCTCCATATGGCCAATAAGGCGACCTTAATGGCGACTTACCATCGCTAGCAAGTCGGCAAGGCCTCCTTGTAACCACGTGTTAGACGGCCGATCGGCGTGCTGACGGATATAGATTGCATATTCTCCGCTGCAGGAGCGGAGAATATGCGTCGATTTCTCCGGAGAATGGCCCCGCCAAATCCCGCAAGTACGCGCAAAAATGCCGAGACCTGGACGGGCGAGATGGGCAAAGGTAAATTAAGCCGCCGTCGACGGCTTGCCGATGCATGAGCATGCCAATAGCTCTTAGAATATAGTATATTTCACCATGTGCGTTAAAAAGATATATTATTTTCTATCAGACTTTGATAAATATCAATTAACGTATTCGACCATTCGACGGGATTCATTGCCAATTCCTTGGTATTCGTAACTGCGTTTTTACCCATTTCAACAGCCAATTTTTCATTCGACATAATTAAGCGCATCTGCTCCGCTAATTGGTCCACATCTCCAACCTTGAAGGCCATCCCGGCGCCACAAGCAACGATCTCGTCCGCAAGTAGGGCCGTATCGCTGACAATGACCGGTAAGCCGCTCCACAGTGCCTCAACAGCGGCAAGCCCAAAAGGTTCTGGATAGAGACTTGGCATGATGAGTGCTCGTGCGTTTGCAGCGAGCGGACCGATCTGCGCGCGCTCGACATGTCCTGCAAACTCCATCTCCGGATAGTCCATTCGAAGTCGGGGCTCGAGCGGCCCGGTCCCGATCACGCGCATTTTTACGCCGGCTTTTCGCGCTGCCTCAAGCGCAACGTGGGGCCCCTTCGTCGTATCTAGCCGCCCTACGAAGAGTAGTTCGTCCCCGATTGGGGTGCTGCGTCGGGGTGTCGCAAAACCTGTCGCCGGATTGCGCAGCGTCATGATTGAATGAGCAGGGATGCCACCTCTCATCAAGAACGGGCGCATTGCGGGGTGGACAACCAGAATCATCGGGGAGGGGGCCAACTTTGTCCGCAGTGCATTTGCGACTATTTGACGGCCCATACGCCAAACTTTATGGCCATAGTTGCGGCGGTCGCAATTGGTCAGAACGCAACGGGCGCTCAGGGGCTTGAGATCGCAAACCGCCCCGGTGCGCGGTAAAGAGAAGCTTCCGGTAGGGCAGGCCAGAAAGAAGTCGTGGGCGCTGATCACGAGTCGATCGCTGACGCTCTGCAGGGCTGCGAACACAGATGGCGACAGAGTCTGCGCCCATCCATGCAGGTGATAAACGGTTGACGGGGTATCATGCTCGCGGATCCAGTCCCGAACAAGCGCCGAAGCGGCTTGATTGTATAGACCAACCATCATCGCCTGACGCCCCGACAGCGACATAAGTCGTTCTCCGCCGAGACTGACGATCTCAACGCCGGCAGATGTCAGTGGAGACACGTCACCCTCATCGCCCGTTATGAATGTAACGGCGATATTTGCCTTTCGCGCAGCGATCGCGCTATCAAGCGCGATTGCAGTTTGGCCACCGGCGGCGCGCGACAGATCATTGATAACGACAACGCGGTCGAGCAACCGGAAATCTCCTTCACCATGGGGCCAGCGTTCTTTCAACATTCTGCCCTAGTCGATTCCTGAGGTTTTGTCAGACGTTTCTGCCATTTTCGGCCTCGACGCCTTTTCCCGGGGGCATCAACCTCTTGCGGCTATATTTTCCTCGCCGTAAGGCTTTGATGTGCTGCTCTCACGAAGGTGTACGCCCATCAGAATTCTCCTCCTCAATCTGAAGCATGGCAGTAATCTTGGTGATCGGCTGTTGTCTGAGTGCCTTGAGGGGTGCTTGCGGCGTCTCGCGCCGGATATGGTTTTCGAGACCGCCGATCTTGCGGGGCGCGACCAACCGGATGCGGATGCAGGCCGGCGGAAATTGGCGTTTTTGATCCTCAACCACTTGCCCGGTCCTGTTCGCATCGCCGTTGCGCAGATCATGCTGCTAAGGCTGGCGCGACGCCGCCTGCAGCCAAAATGGCAAGCCATGTTCAAGGGCGCTCACGCCATAGTGATCGGAGGGGGAGGGATATTCGCGGACTCCGACCTTAACTTTCCGATAAAAATCGCGACCGCGCTAAATGTGGCGGCAGAATTAGGTATTTCCGCTGCTGTTCACGCTGTGGGCGTCGCGGGCAATTGGTCTAGCAGGGGAAAGGCATATTTCGGAAATGCTCTCACACGCAGGCGCCTGATTGTAGCAACGGTGCGCGACGAGCGCTCGCTTCGCAATTGGAATGAACAACTTGTTGGTTTTTCCGTCGTCCCTCCGGCCGTCGTTGCGGATCCCGGTCTATTGGCGTCGCGGTATTTTGCGCGCGGACCAAGGAATAGCGATCGGTCAGTTGTGGGACTGTGCATCACGTCTCCCGCGGCTCTCGCCTACCATAGTAGTGAGAAAAGTTCGGCTGCCACAGAGATTTGGTATGTGAACCTAGTTTCAGAACTCGTGAGTCAGCGATATTACGTTAAACTGTTCACTACCGGCACACCTGAAGATATTGAATTTGCTAAACGGGTGCGCCTCCTGATGGAACGCGATAAAATCGATGCAGAGTTTGATATTCCATTTTCTTCTACTGAAGCTATGATTGCGATGATTAGTGGATGTGATCTGATAATAGCGCACCGTTTGCACGCGGTCATCGCGGCATATTCGTTTAAAATCCCAGCGCTAGCCTTGTCTTGGGATGAGAAAATGATCGGTCAATGCGCCCAAATGGGGTATTCTCACCGTTTGTTCGATACGGCCATCGTGTCGCCAATAGATCTGGTGTCGCAGGTGCAGATTGCGATGGCTGAGGGAATAGATGAGATGATCCATGCAAATTTGCTGGATAATGCGGAGCAGGGTGTGCGCCAACTCGTTGACGCAATCCGGGGCGCGCGCGAAAACGATGATCGCTAAACTGAAGCGCGTTATTGCGCGCTTTCCGACCTATCTCACCTATATTCGAGAGCGCCCATCGTGGGTAATAGTCCTGCTGTTCGGCCGGGTTCTGGCCTTTCGTTCGTTCGAACGCGCGATCAGAAGGGCGGGGCCTCGACCATTGTCGGGCAAAATTAGTGAGAATGTCGCGGTTGCGAATCTCCCCGATGTGTTGCCATCGCTGCTTAGCAAAGGGGTTTATGCCGATCTTATTTTGAGGCACGATCTAGTCTCGGAAATTGCGAATTTTGCCGCAACGACTCCGTGTACCTCCCGGTCCGAGCCGGTTCGTCAGTTTTTGCCTTCAGATATCAATCTGGCCAATCACGGGCGCGATAAGGATGTTATTGCGGCCTATTATTTTGACCGCGTCAATGAATGCCCGGCTATTGGCGCCATTGAGCGGGATGCTGTTCTGAATGACATAGCTGCGGCTTATATCGGTACAAATCCGATCCATATCCGAACGAGACTATGGTGGAGTTTTCCGGCCACGCGCTTCACCGATGCTGATCTGCATGCCGCCGCGCAGGATCGATTTCATTTCGATTTAAACGATTTCAGGACGCTAAAGTTTTTCTTCTATATAACCGACGTCGATTCCGGGGGCGGGCCGCATTCGTACATCAGCGGCAGCCACCGCAAGAGGAAGTTGAAGTATCAATTTAATTCTATGGTTGGCCACGACGAAGCCTCTCTTCGGCGTGATTATCCGGGAAATGACTTTAAGACGATTACTGGAGCCGCAGGTACGGGTTTCATCGAAGATCCGTTCATTTTTCATCTCGGTCAAGTGTGCCAAACAAGATCTCGTCTAGTTTTGGAAATCGAGTTCGGACCTTATAATATGAGCGAAAGCTATCGCTACGGTATGCTCGGCTAACCAGTGCTTGTATAAATGGTGGTACGGGGCGGGAGAGAGCCGCTGCCGCGTGCTAATTATTTATTAGCCGCAACGCATGATGCAGGTAGCTTTCGAAATCTTTCTCAAGGATGCGTTCCACCCATCCATCATTTTTTCGCTGAACTCGGGCATGCGTAGCGCGCCAGAGAGCTACGCTAACCGCGCAATCTCTCGGCACGGGCAATAGCCTGGTGCGGTATCAAATTGCAGGCCAAGTTCGACGAGCTTCGTCACGCGACCTTATCTTCTCATTCAGGCTGGCAGCCGACTTGACGCGCTGGCCGGTTCCTTGAGGCGCCTGTAATTCAATCGGAGCTTTCTGGTGTCGGTTCGACGCGTCGAATTCGGTTGGTTAGCAAACGAAAGCGTTCGTAGACGGCGTGTTCGATGCCTTCAGGGCGATGAGAAAAATGCCAAAGGACCGCGAGAGTTACGAGGTATGCGACCATGCCGGCGCTCGCCGCCGCTAGCAGTAAGACGGCTGTTACCGGGATTGACCAGCCCTCCAGCAACGGGCGCAAGAGTTGCAGTGTGACCGCGAGCATGGCGCCACTTACTACAACGCGCCAAGCACTTGATAGCTGGCGGTAGATTGGGGTGCCGATGAGGCGCCTCACATAAAAAAGCGACACGAACAAAACCAAGATCGTCGAGGCGAACCGAGCGACAACTACGCCGGGTATCGCGAAGAAGATCGCTCCCAAAGTGACGAGCGGAAGTTTCACGATTGCTTCTGTGGCGCTCTGGCGGGTAACCAACTCCGGCTTTCCAAGCGCCATAGCAAGTGACGGAAATGGGGCCGTGAAGAGTGGAGGGATCAGGGAGAGAGAAAGCCACTGAAGGATCGGCACCGCCCTATCCCATTTTGCGCCAAGTGCGACGGCTACGGCCGGGTGCGCTAGCATGCTAAGCCCTACCATGACCGGTAGCCCAATGGCCAGGATCGACGTCGACGCCTTGACATAGGCAGATGAGAGCCGCTTGCCTTCCTCTTTAATCTCCGCAAACGCCGACAAGAGAGGGCGTATGATGGGCTTGATGAGAGCCTGCTCTGGCAAATAGGACAGATCGTTGGCGAGAGAATAGTCGCCGAGGCGAGTATGGTCGACAAATTTGGCCAGTATCAATCGGTCGCATTGCCAATTGAGGGCCGCCAGGATTTGTGAGCCCGTAGACCATCCTACGAATGCCGAAAATATCGGCCATGCTCGCAGTGTAAGCTTTGGCCGATACGGCGCGATACAAAATGACACGATGATCAGGAAGGCTGGTGTGGCGAGCGTGCCAACAATGATCGCTCTATAATCTCTCCATACAATTGCCGCTGTAATTGAGAGTATGGAGGCTGCAATCTTAGAAAGAACCTCTATGATCATGTCTCGACGAAAGTCGAGTTTTTGTCCATAAAGCGCTAATCGGGGATTAGTTAGGCCTCGCATAGCGGGAGCCAAGCTTAACAAGGATACCAGCCAGATGAGGCGTGGATCTCCGTAAAATATCGAGAACGGTACAGCTAGAGCTGCTAATACTATTGCTAAAAGAATGCCGCGAATGATCCCAAGTGTATAAGCTGTGTCGAGGTGCTCGCGGGTAATGTCTTGGCGCATCAGGACTTCGTATATAGGCAGTTCAAAAATTGCCTCTACGATAAATATTAACGTCATGCCGACAGCGACGAAGCCAAATTCTGCAGGCGTAAGCAGCCTAGCCAGTACTAGTAAAGTGGCAAAATCAATGGCCTTGGTCGCCAGTCGCGACGCAATGAGCAGAGTCGCTCCCGCTGCGGTGCGCCCCGTAAGCTGACGATTTTCTTTCTCACGCAATGCCTGATCGCCCAACTTGCATCTTCACCTTCTGATGGCGGCAATTGCCTGAAGACGGCATTAGTCGATCCCGGCGCAGGTGGCTATGGTCTTCGGTAAACCATCTGGCAATTGCCGTGCAGTCAGTCGTTTACCAACCTAGTGGTCCACGGCGTGGTGTGGGAAGCTGTGGAAGGATGGCCTTTGCTGATCTTCGGTGAGGCTTCCGACGCGAGCTCGACCAAGAGGCGACAACTATGACCAATGCTGAGACGCGACGCAAATCGGTGGAGCAAGAAGCAGACGCCACGCGCCGCGGCTGGGACTTGCAGGATGACGATCAATATTGGAATCGCAGCCGCCAGCAGAATTGTTACTGACCGGTGAGCTGCTGCGTCATCGAACGTGCTTGCTAGCGAATTTCGGGGCAGCACCCGGGGGAGGACAATGGCGTCACTACGTTCTGGCATCAGCCCCGAAGTTTACGAAACGTGGTGGCCTTTGGCCGTCAAGCGATAGAAATCTGCAGTGCACGACTTGCCCGTTGTCTGCGCAAGGCACAACCAACCGCTGCAACACCAAGAATCAACATCGCCCAAGTTGGCGCTTCAGGAACTGCAGGGACAGACCCTGCCCCTGCCGAGGCAGCGGATTGTTCCCCGGCGCTCGGAGTGCTGATAAAGTTCCTGCCGGGCGTAGAGCCGGCCGCCGCGCCAGGAGCAACTTCATCGGCCGCCGCAATTTGCGTCGGATCGGTAGCGATCGTAGGCGAACCACCGATGGTTGCTCCAGGGGAGTTTGCCAGCTGCGCTTGCTCGGTTGGGGCCCCGGGAGCTGCAGTTGCCCCGCCGGTCCGCGACCGCACTCCATTGCTCCGGCCCGTACGATTTCCGCCAGCCTCGAGGCCGCCCGCGGAGCCGCCCGACGCAGGCGCGCCAGGCGTGATAGAGGTGAACGCACTCGCATTTGGCGACGTGCCCAGCAACAGCGCGCGTTGCTCGCGCTCACTGAACGCGGTGAGGCCGAGCAGCAGGACGATTCCCGTCCACACTGCGCGTTGGCGGCTCTGTTCGCCGAAAAGCATAGCGAGTCTGTTCATCTGATCGGTATAGACGAAGACGAAAGTCGTGCAAACGCGAATATTTCGGGCGCTTTGCATGTGTATCATTTTGGTAATGCCCTCAAATCGGGCTTTGCAGGTTGTGTAAAATCAAATGACTTATCCAAGCGTTATCGATGATTTTAATGGATAAAACGCGTCTCGAGAGGAGATCCTGTGGGAGAGGGGCGGGCAGAATGCTACTGGGTAGTGCATTCCTGGTGCTCGGTTTTGCCTGCGCGGTCATTTTGGCGCTTGGCGAGTTTGGCCGGGTCTACGAAACCCTCGACTCGCTCAACTTCGTAAAGCCCTATGTCGCTGCGGTCGGGTTCGTGGCGGCGCTGGTTAGTTTCTACCGCTGCGGCGGTATGCGGCGGAGGAGGTGGCGTTCAGGCCTCGCTATTTGCAGCATGGGGCTGTGTGGTCTGGCGTATGTTGAGATGGCGAAGCGGGCGGTCTGGGATGCTCCACAAGCGGCGCAAAACTGTGAGCCGCTGCTCAAAGTGATGGAATTCAACGCTTGGAACGCCAATCCAGACGTGGCGGGGGCTGCAGCGTTCATCCTGGCGTCAAAGGCAGATATTATTGTCGTGGAGGAAGCGTTGGGGCATCCGCCGATCGCGGCGCTGGTGAAGTCTGCCTACCCTTATCAGCAAAGTTGTGAGGGGCAGGGGTGCTCTACGATGATATTATCGCGGCAGGCCCCAACTGCGAGTGGGGGACTCGCCCAAGGAGATTCTGAGAATCGTGGAGCACTGTCAGCGGCCTGGATGCGGATCGCGACGCCAAATGGGCCCTTTACGATCGTGGGCGTTCACCTGGGGCGTCCGTGGCCATGGCCCCGATTTCGCCAGGATCGCGCACTTCTGAGGCGCTATGTGGCGAGTCTGGACCCGGGCTCGACGATCGTCACAGGGGATTTCAACTTACCCAGTTGGACGTTTCAGATGCACAATCTGCAAGCTGGGCTGCCGTCGCTTCGTTCTGTTGGAGTCATTCGCACCTGGCCGGGCATCGTTGGGAGCGTCACTTCGACCGTACCGGTCGTTGACCTAGACCACATGTACGTCGGCGGACAATGGCGCATTATGGACGCCCGCAGGGGGCCATTCTTGGGCTCAGATCATTATCCGATCATAGCAAATCTGCAGATGTGCCGTTCGATTCGCATTATGTAACCGGCCTCGTTTGGCGACTTGCCGGGTCATGTATACTGGCATCTGCGACGAGGACGAACGACGCCAGCGGGATGGCTGCCGTTTCTGCTACAGGATTGGATTTTGGAGAGCCACTGTCGCCTGGGCGGTTGAAGAGTCGTGAGGTATTGGAGCGCGGGGTGAAACGAACACGTGGTGTGTTTTGCCGAGTTGTCAGCGGGCGCGCAAAGAGCGGTGCGTAAGCTGCAGAAATTCCGATGGCGGCGCTCAGCAAAGTCGTTGCGGGTGCGCCCCATGGTGCCGCCAGCGTCCACGCGGCGGCATATGCCAGGATAAGCGCGCTGCCGACGTGCAGGAGGGTGCGCGTCGGGAACACGACGAACGTGAGTAGCGCCGACAGGTAGGCCAAGACGCCGACGAAATGGACTGCCATCGGCGCCACGAAGGCGGTGAACAAACCCGCCCCAAGCGTCGTCACCCAAGTAACCCTGAGAAGATACTTCAGCCGTGACGTTGTGAGCAGCTCAAGTGGGCTTGCCCGTGCTTGGAGGTAGGGCTTATCGACTGTTACAGCTTCGCGTCGGCGGCTGAACTTCAGCAGTCCACGAATCATGGTGAAAATTTTTGATTCCAACATCGTGGACGCTGATTAGGCCATAAAAATTAATTTAGAAATACCGCTCGCCGATTCGGATCGTATCGCCCGGTAAGACGTAGACCGGCCGCCCATTAATGCTTACACTGTGGGGCGCTGCATCTTCCGCCCTGCGAACGATCGCGGATTTCGTATTCGCCCGGTAGGTATAGCCACCCGCGGCTGCCACAGCCTGTTCAACGGTAAGATTGACGGAATAGGGAAACTCGCCGGGCTTGTTCACTTCGCCCAAGATATAATAAGGGCGGTAGTTGAGCACTTCGACGCTGACGCGAGGATCTTTTACATAGCCGCCTGCCAACTTGGCCGTGATCGCCTGCGAGAGGGCGTCGATGCTGTTTTGTTTCGCAGGAACGTTGCCGATGAGCGGGAGTGCTACATTGCCCGCAGAGCTCACGGTATACTCTCCGGTAAGGCCGGGCTCATTGTAGACGGTAATACGAAGCTTGTCGCCAGCAGCGAGCACATATCCACTCGTTTGATTTACCTCGGCAATTGGCATCGGTGACGGCATATTGGCGCAGCCAGCCACCGTCAAAATGCAAACCGCGCCTAATAGGCGGAGGACGGGCTTCATAGTCTTTCCTTTCGAGCAGCCGCCGCGACGGGCACTGGTGGGGGCTATTTTGTGGAAAGCGGGGCAAAGCGCAAGCACCGTGCTTGGCGGGCATTGGAAGTTTGGTTTTTAAGTCGGCAGGCTGTTTCAAAGTGGGGCGGTCGGTACGGGGCGGCTGACGGATTGGTCCAAATTCTCACGAATACGGTTCTCTTGTGACGTGTTCGTGTTGCGTTGCAGTACGCTGGCGCCTATGACCTCGATTCAGGAAATCGGTATCCGCCAGCGCTAAGGGGGACGAATGGGGACTACAAGGATGGCGCCGTCGGAATTTCGAAAGATCGCTTGCACCGGATTGGCTTTGGCCACTCTGGCTTGTTCTGGCGCGCCTGCGCTTGGTCAGGTGATCGCTCAGTCGGCTGCGGACGAAGCCCGCAACAATCAGGTGATGGCGCGGTCGCGCCCGGACTATGATGCCGTGGGCATCCCGGCAGGGGGCTTTCGTCTCTTTCCTTCCTTGGAGATCGCGGGCGTTTATGATGACAATATCTACAATACCGAAGCCAGTCGGCAGAGCGATTTTTACGCGCAGATCAGTCCGCGCGTCACCGCACAGTCAAATTGGTCGAGCAATCGCCTGATTGTTTCAGGGGGAGGCGAATTTGATCGCTACGCCAAGAAAACGACGAACAATAGCGATCAATACGATATTTCCGCGAATGGTACGCTCGACGTCACAAGGGCTGCGCAAATCAATCTGACGGGTGGCTACGCTCGAAAGATCGAGCCTCGCGGCACGCTCGGCGACATTTTTTCGGGCAGTACGCCGGTCCGGTATGATCTTGGTACGGCGGGCGCGTCTGCGTCAGTACAGTTTGCCCAGATCATGTTCACGATCTCGGGTGGTTATGCCAATTACAATTATCTGCCAGTGACCGTTGGGCAGACGGTTGTGACCCAGAATTATCGTGATCGTAATGAGTATAATGGCGGGTTAAGGTCCGATTTCTCCGTCGGCCCTATCGTAAAACTGTTTGTCAGTGGTGCCTATACCAAAGAAGATTATTCTCAGACAATAGCGACCATAAACCAAAACTCTCAAGGGTTTTCTGCTCTTGGTGGTGTTGCTCTTGGTAAGACGGGGCTATTGAGCGGCGAAATCGGCATCGGATATTTGAAGCAATATTATGCCGAAAAGACATTCAAGGCAATTGGTGGGTTTTCCTATAATGCTCACGTCACTTGGAATCCAACACAATTGCTGACGGTCACCGCAACTGCGAGACGGACGATTCAACAGAGTCCGTTTGTTTCCCAGACGGGCATCCTTGAAGATAGCTTCGGCGCGCATGTTGACTACGAACTACTCCGCAATGTTATTTTGAGTGCGGAAGGTGACGCTGTTTTTGACAATTACAGCGAGTTGGATCGCAAAGATCGGCTCTATACCGCTGAGGGGCGTGCTCGGTACCTCTTTAGCCGCTGGCTGGAGGCCGGTCTGAGCGTAAGCCACCGGTTCCAAGCATCGACCAGTTCGCTCGGGCGGCGCTACGCCGGTAGCAGCGTACTGATTGGCTTAACGTTCAAGCGATAGATTCGGTAAGCAGCCCTAGAGACAGTGTGAGGTTACTTTGAACAACGCGATCACGCTCCATGGCGGTAAGGATTCCGGCCAGATGCTGGTCCCTGCCGAGCAAGGGCCGGGCAATCCGATCCCGGAGGACGATAAGCTAGACCTGCGGTCGCTGCTGGTAACTCTGCGGCGTCGGCGTGGGTTGATCCTCGCTGTGCTCGGCAGCGTCATGGTGCTCGCAATCATTGTCACTGCTCTGCAAACGCCCCGCTACACGGCGGAGGCTGAGGTGGTGATGAATACGAGGCCCGATAATGTTGCTCCGGTTCAAGCCGGAGCGGCGGTTTCGTCGGTGCCCACCAGCAGCCTAGCCGATACCGAGGTTGAGGTCATGAGGTCTCGCGATCTCGCCCTGGCGGTGTCTTCTGCGCTGAACCTGGACAAGGATCCAAAGTTTAATCCGCTGTTGCACCCGCAAAGCAGCCGCATCCGCCGTATCGGCGAGGCCATCGGATTGATGTCGCCTCTGCCTCGCGTTGTGGCGACCCCGGAAAAAGTCCGGCAACTTATTATCAATCAGCTCCAGAGTTCGTTAACGGTGACCCGCGTCGGCGAGACATTCGCCTTTACGATGGCTATCAATACCGCGGATCCATCAGAGTCGCAGCGGATCGCGAACGAATATGCTCGGCAATATACCAGTCTTTACCTGAATACAAAGCGCTCCAGTAACGCGGAGGCCATCGCTTTCCTGTCGAAGCGCCTCGGCGAATTGCGGGACCAGGCTCAGGCAGACACCGCCAAAGTTCAGCAATATCGGATTGCCAACAATCTTCTGAGCACGTCGGGTGCATCCCTGACAGAGCAAGAAATTTCGAACTACAATCAGGGTGTTGCGACTGCGCGCGCGCAGTCGGTCGAGGATACTGCCCGGCTTAGTACCGCAAAAGCACAGTTGCGAGCAGGTTCGGCCGGCGATGATGTTGGCGAAGCATTGAACTCGTCCGTTGTCGGTGGCTTGCGGGCGCAACGTGCCGTCGTCAGCGCGCGACTGGCCAGTCTTCAGGCGCGATATGGTCCGCTCTATCCCGATGTTGGCAAGGCCAAGAGCGAACTTGCAGACGTAGATGCGGCCATAGCCGCCGAGATCCATCGTGTTATCACGAACCTCGAGGCAAAATCGAATGTTTCGAGAGACCGCCTGTCCTCGCTCGAAGGCACTCTGGGGGGCGCCCGGGGCCAGCTTGCCTCGAACAATCGTGCGATGGTCGGGTTGGATGATCTCCAGCGCCGGGCAGAAGCATCGCAACAGCTCTACGACAGCTATCTCGCGCGCTATAAGCAGCAGGGCGCCGAAGAGGGAACCGAACATCCTGAGGCGCGCGTCACTTCCTACGCGGATCTGCCGCAGGTTCCTACGAGCCCCAAGGTTGCGCTCAACCTGATCCTTGCGCTTGTCATCGGAGCAGGGCTGGGCTTGGTTGCGGCGTTTGTGGCGGAACTCACGTTTTCGGGCCTGACGACGTCGCTGGACGTCGAGAGCCGGCTTAACCTGCGTTGCCTTGGCAGTATTCCGCTTCTCAAGAGCGTGATACCGCGTAGCGGCGCCCCCATAAACGCCGTACTCGAACATCAAAGTTCGAGTTTCGCAGAGAGCTTTCGCAGCCTTCGGGCATCGATCGGCTATAGCGTTCAAGCGCGCCCGCCAGTCATTCTCATGACCTCAGCGCTTGCCCGAGAGGGCAAGACCACCACATCGACGTGTCTTGCTCGTCTCTGCGCGGTCAATGGCGAAAAGGTCGTGCTGGTTGATGTGGATGTCCGACAGAATGGCGTTAGCAGACTCATTCGTGGCAAGGGAGGTCGCCCTGGACTGATCCAGGTCCTGCGCGGTGAGGCAACTCTCGACGACGCGCTGATCCTCGACGAGGCCAGCGGCGCCTACATCTTGCCGATTTTCCAGGGCTCGGGTGAAACCGGTAATATCCTGATCGGTGGGGAAATGGATGCCCTACTCGAGCAGCTGCGGGAGCGTTTCAATCTTATCATTCTCGACTCGCCGCCGGTTCTGCCAATCGCTGACACTCGTTCGCTAGCTCTCAAGGTCGATGCGATCGTGATGATCGCCCGTTGGCGCAGTACGCCAGATCACGCGGTGCGGGCAGCGCTACGAATGCTTCCTTATGACCGCGTTCCAATCGCTGGCCTGATATTGACCCAAGTCGATATCAAAAAACAGGCGCGTTTTGGCTATGGTGACGGGGCGTATTATTACGAAAACTATAAGAATTATTATAGCTAGTTTTGTCGTTCGTGTAGGATTGTGAGTCTTTGATGGTACAGCGGCGGGTTGCTATTATTCATTATTGGATGGTGGGCATGCGCGGTGGTGAGCGTGTCATCGAGCGCCTGCTGAAGCTCTTCCCGGGAGCGGACATCTACACGCATGTTTACGTTCCTGAGGCTATGTCTCAGCTAATCAACTCTCACAATATCCGTACGACATTCATTCAACGTCTTCCGGGTGCCGCAAAGCACTATCAAAAGTATCTTCCTCTTATGCCTATGGCCCTCGAAGAGTTGGATCTTCGTGGCTATGACTTGGTTATTAGTAGCGAGTCTGGGCCAGCCAAGGGCGTAATTGCGGCGCCAGATGCGCTCCACGTCTGCTATTGCCATTCGCCGATGCGGTATCTGTGGGACCATTATCAGGACTATAAGTCGTCGGCCGGCCGCGTTTCAAAGATGATGATGCCGTGGATGTTCCACAAATTACGGATGTGGGATTATGCCTCGGCTGCTCGCGTTGACCGTGTCGTTGCAAATTCAAACTTCATTCGCCAGCGCATCCAGCGCGTTTGGGGAAGGGAATCTACGGTCGTCTTTCCGCCGGTCGAGACCACTTTATTCTCGCCAACGCTCGATATCGAAAACAGATATCTTTGGGTCGGACAAATGACTCCGTACAAGCGCGCGGACATTGCGGTTGACGCTTTCAACAAGCTCGGCTTGCCACTCCTGATGGTCGGGCACGGCGAGGCCGGCAAGGAACTGCGCAAGCGCGCGGGCCCAAATATCGAGATTGTAGACAAGTTGAATTTCGATCAGTTGCGGGCCGCATATGCGCGCTGTCGTGCGCTTGTTTTTACCGCGGAAGAAGATTTTGGTATCGTGCCGGTCGAGGCCATGGCGTCTGGGCGCCCGGTATTGGCGTTCGGTCGGGGTGGGGCCCTTGATACGGTAGTCCCCGACGTTAGCGGTCAGTTCTTCGACGAGCAAAATGGTGAGGCTCTGATCGCTGGTATTCAGCGAATGGAGGCGTGGCTGCCCCATTTCGACCCTCGGGCGTCCCGCCAGCAGGCCGAGAAATTTGCGCCTGAGCATTTCGATGCCGGCATTCTGGCCGTGACAAACGCATGATAGTCAGACCTTTTAGCACTTGTGGGACACGCGCTGCGGTGTACCTACTCGCGACGGTTTTTCCGATCGCGGCATCGCCGACCCATGCCGCGATGTCTCTGGGCGTTTCAACGCATTTTGACCAGGGCTGGCAAACGGCCCTGCTCGGTAAGGTCGCCGATGCGCATGCGCCGTCGATCAGGGATTCGATATCCTGGTCCAAGGGCGAGCCGGTGGCGGGTCATTACGATCTGACGGACAGCAGAATTAATTTTGCCAAGCAAGCCTGCGCGGACGGCCGTACCGTCATGCTGGTGATAGATCCGAGAAATCCTGTTTATGACGGGGGCGATACGGCCTATACGCCCGCATCACAGGCGGCCTTCGGCCAGTATCTGCGTGCAATCGTCGACAAACTCGGCAGCCGCTGCGTGATCGGCTTTGAGATCGGCAACGAAATCAATGCGGACGCCGGGATGAAATTGCCATCGGGTATGAACCGCGTAAAGACCTATGTCTCGCTCTTGCGCGCAGTCTACGCTGCAGTGAAGCCACAGTATCCGACGGTCGCGATCGTCGGGGGTTCGACGAACGTGATCGGGACAGGTTTTATCGAGCAGTTGGCTGCTGCAGGAGCGTTGAGCGTCATGGACGCCGTGGCTATCCATCCATACCGCGACTATCCAGAGACGGTTGATGTTGAGTTGGAACGTCTCAGGGCCGCCATGGCGAGACATGGGTCGGCGAAACCCATCTGGGCAACCGAAATCGGCAATTATTTCAAAGAGCCGGAGTTGGCGCCAGCCGTCTTGATAAAAATGACGATGCTACTGGCTGCCGGGGGCATCCAAAAGAGCTATTGGTATGATCTCGTGGACGAGCCTGCGTTCGCCAATATGGGTCTATATGAACTCAAGGGCGCTGCTAAGCCGGCGTTGGATGCTTTTCGATTAGCTCAAGACGCTCTGCTCAAGGGTGGCGATCCGGTTCGAGTGGACCCGGGTGATCGGCGGACATTTATTTTTAAGCTCGCCTCCGGCGGGTTCGTGATGTGGGGCGATCCGCGACCGGTAACAATCACGGGTGTTAAGGCAGCTTATGACTCGCGCGGTCACGTGATCGCGTTGCCAACCATGCTTTCGGCCGAACCGGTCGTGCTTCCTGCAGGTGCGCACTATGCATTGGGTGAAAGCGACATCCTGGCAGACAGCCTGTTTGAATTTGGCCGCCGTCCCTGGAGCTATCTTGCGCAGTCTGGTGCAGCGGCACCGTCGCCGCTTTCGATGAAAGATTGGCAGTGGACGTCCTTCTACGGAGCCGATGGCCTTAACCCTCTGCAAGTAAATGATAGTTGGCTTAGCGCCGCGGGAAGCGCGCAAAACCCGGTAGAAGCAATTGTTCGCTACACCGCGGAGACTTCCCAGCCCGTCGTGCTTTCAGCTTGCTTCACGCGAAAAAAGGCCGATGGCGGCGTCGCACTGAAGATAAGGCAGGACCAAAAAATCATTTATCAGGGGACGCTGGTCGATGAGTTGCAGGTCGATCGCCTGCGGCTCAACCTTCATAAAGGCGATGTCCTGGATTTTGAGATCGCGCCTGCCGGGGGAAACAGCAGCATCGCAAAGTATAGAATCCAGTTTCACAAAGCAGGCGCCTCACAACCGCCTATCTGTTTGCAGGCCTGAGATGATTTTCGCGGAACAAAAGCGATCGCCCGGCTTGTCCGATAGTCCGGCGGGGGCTGCGCGATGCAGGTAACGCAGTTTGGACTTCTGATCGGGGCCGTTGGATTTTTCTTGCTGCTCTACGGTCGCGTTCCCGCGATGCTCTGGCTGATCATGATCTGCTCGATGCTGGGTGGATCGGCCGCGTTGTTCCTGCCTGCGCTTGGCGGAGCTTCGGTTCCGCCGGCGCAATTCGCTCTCCTTCTTGGCGTGACGCGCATCATTCTGCCAGGAAGCGGCCAGCTCAAAGCGGCTAATGCCGCTTTGCGCGCGAATGTATTCTTGGGTCTCTACACAGCGTATGGCGTGGCGACGGCGTTCATTGCTTCGCGGCTCTTTGCGGGCACCATGCAGGTCGTGGCCTTGCGCTACGCCGTCGCATCGTCGCTTTTTGCGACTACTCCGCTCGAGTTCTCCTCGCAAAATATAACCACCGCGATGTACATGGTCTGCACCTTCTTGATGGCGATCGTGACCTACGTGGCCCTTCGCGACAAAAGCCAGGCGATACGCTTCACGAAAGTCGCGGTCATTATCGCGTCCTGCCACGCTTTGTTTGGAATTGCTGGCGTCGCCTTTAGAGGGACGCCCTACGACCAGTTTGTCGCGTTCATGCGCAATGCCCATTACGCCCAGAATGACCAAGTGTTTAACGGGATCGTCCGGATAAACGGCATATGGCCCGAGGCTTCGAGTTACGCGGGCTTCGGCTTCGACTGGTTCGTGTTTCTATTCGAATGCTGGTTCAGGAATGTGTTGCCGCGTCTGACCGGCCCAGCGGCCGCGATAATGGTGCTCGTTTTGTTCTTTTCGACATCGAGCACCGCTTATGGCGCTTTATCGCTTTATGCCGCGATCATCTTGGCTCGCATTCTTCTGCTCCCGCAAAGCATACCGGCACGCAAGGGCTTGATGATTGCGGGTGCTGTATTGGTCGTCGTCATCGCGGTGAGCGGCGTCTTTTTCATATTCCCAAAATTCGCGACGCAATTCTCGAACCTTATTCATCACCTGACCGTCGAGAAGCAAACCAGTGAGTCAGGTCTGCAACGCGCTTTCTGGGCGAAGGTCGGACTGACCGCATTCGTCCAGTCGAGCGGCTTAGGTGTTGGGCCAGGCAGTTTTCGCTCATCGACACTGTCTACCGCGATGATCGGCTCTGTCGGTATCATTGGCACGCTGATGTTCGTCGCGCACTTCATAAACATCTTTAAACCACTTCGGCGCTCGACTTATTACGGCACTTACCGCGTGCAGTTTGACGTCGCTGCTCGTATTGGCGCTGCTGCAAGTTGGGGTTGTGTGGCGGCCCTGATCCAGGGTTTTCTTATCGCACCAACATGTGACTTGGGTGGCGATTTCGCAATATTTGGAGGGGCGGCGTTGGCCTTGCGACGGTTGACCATCAAGAAATCCGATGACAAACTGCCGACCAATGGCCTTGAGTCAGAAGAATCTGCGTCTTCTGCTGTGAAACTCGCATATGTGAAGCAGGGTATCTCCGAATGAAGCTGGTAGTTGTCTACGCAACGCTGGGTCGTGCGCCAATATTGAAGCCAGTGTTGGAGAATTTACGATTTCAAACCCGCCTGGCCGATTTAATCGTGGTGTCCGCGGTTTCTCCAGAAGACGTCATTGGCTCCGAAAGTTCTTCGCTGCATCCGGAAATAATCTTCGGGCCAAAGGGGCTGTGTGCTCAACGTAATCACGCGATGAATCATCTAGTAGGCCGTTCTGATATCATTATCTTTCTTGATGATGACTTCATTGTGGCGGATGACTATCTCGAGGAAATTGAAAAGATATTCCAGGAATATCCAGAGTGCGTCGGTTTGACTGGAAGGGTGATTGCCGATGGCGCGAAGTCTGCAGGATTCACCTTTGAAGAAGGCGTCGAAATTCTTGCGAAAGACAAGCGCGTATCGCGGGATAAGCATGCGACGGCTGCGCTATACGGATGTAATATGTCTATCCGGAGTGCGGCGGCGGACGGTCTTGCTTTCGACGAGCGATTGCCGGCATACGGATGGCTGGAGGACGTCGATTTTACCTACCGCCTTGGCAAGCGTGGCCTGTTATTCAATTCCAATCGTTTAAATGGCGTCCATCTTGCGACCAAGACGGGCCGAACCTCCGGTAAGCGTTTCGGGTATTCGCAAATTGCAAATCCGATGCATCTCCTCAGAACGGGTGGGATACCTGTTAAATTAGCCTATCAGCAAATGCTGAAAAATATCTGTTCCAACGTACTTCGTGTAATGTGGCCGGAGTCCTATATCGATAGGAAAGGGCGGTTGGTCGGTAATATTCTGGGGTTAAAGGATTTGATGACTTTTCGCCTTGATCCCGAGAAAATCACTTCGATGAAATAAAGATATGTTCGTGGGTCTGATGATCATCTTCCTATTATAATATTTCGTAGATCGGCGTTTTGCCATGAGAAAATGGGTTCCCTATGACACGCTTGGCTGTGATCTACGCGACACTTGGGCGGCCCGAACTCGCCAAAAAGGTAATTGATCATCTGTCTGTGCAGACACGGCAACCCGATATGGTTGTCGTTTCGGCTGTAACGCAAGCCGATATCGCCGGCCTCGAAGTCTCGCCAATGGCGCCAGAAATCCTATTGGGATCGAAAGGTTCGTGCGTTCAACGGAATCGAGCAATTGATTTTGTCGGGGATAAAGCGGACATTTTGCTGTTCTTTGATGATGATTTCGTGCCTGCACCAACTTTCCTCGCGGAATTGGTCAATATTTTCGAGAATAATCCGGCCATAGCAGGCGTGACGGGTCGGGTTTTGGCCGACGGAATCAAGACTCCGGGAATTGCCTTTGAGGATGCGGTCCGCCAGCTGGAAGGTGACGTTCTCCCTGAGGTTGATACGCTACCGGCGCGAGAAACGCTCTACGGGTGCAATATGGCCATCCGGGTGAGTTTGGCGCGAGATATAAGGTTCGATGAGCGTTTGCCGCTTTATGGCTGGCTTGAGGATATCGACTATACGTATCGGGTGGCGAAAAATGGACCGATGGTCACGAGCAATCGTTCCACGGGGATCCATCTTGGCGTAAAGGGTGGGCGTACCTCAGGAGTGAAATTTGGTTACTCGCAGATAGCGAACCCGATTTACATGCTTAGAAAAAAGACAATCCCGCCCAAGCTTGCTTACGAACGTCTCGCGCGTAATTTTTACGCTAATTTGATCTACAGTCTGAAGCCCGAACCCTATGTGGATCGGCTGGGTCGACTGCGGGGAAATTTGATAGCGATTTCTGACTTCTGCCGTGGTAGGCTGGATCCGGAGCGCATTCTGAAAATGGATTGATACCATGGCTACGAAGCCCAGCCTGTCGATCTGCATTCCGACTTATAACAGGTCGGGGTATCTTGCCGAACTACTCGATAGTATCATCGCGCAGAATTTGCCTGAAATAGAAGTGGTCATCAGTGACGATGCTTCGCCCGATGACACGAAAGCCGTAGCGGCGTCGTACGAGGCCAAATTCAAGAAATTCCGCTACATTCAACATCCGGAAAACATTGGCCTCGATAGAAACTTTCTGGCGGTCATCGCTGCTGCGACCGGCGATTATGTTTGGTTGATGGGTGATGATGACCGTCTTGAGCCAGGGGGCGCCCAGCGAGTGCTGGATGCATTTGAGCGTTGGCCTGGTATCTCCGGTCTGACCCTGGGGGTTATCGATTACGATCCGGACATGAAATTCCCGACCGGGCTCCGCACTACGCCTCAGACCCAGGTCATGGACAGTGTCGGTCAGGTATTCGGTGAGATGGCGGACATTTTGGGCTTCATGTCGGCGCTCGTCGTGAGACGAGATGCTTGGTTGGAGATTGCAGAGGAGCCCGAAACTACAAGGTTTCGTAATTTTTATGTTCAACTCTATATTGTCGGCGTCATCATCGGTCGGTTTGGCAGGTGGGGGGTCGTGCACGAACCCTGCGTTGGTTTTAGAACGAGCAACGATCAACTTATGGCGAAACTTGGCTGGGTAGACCGGCTCAAGATTGACGTGGTGGCTTACACACAGCTTGGGGATGTTTTGCTATCAAAGGATCCTGTCGCGAAGAAAGCGATGCGCAAGAGGATCTTCGACGTTCACGTCATGGCCCGCTTGCATAACTCCAAGACGACTTCCGGCGCGACGCCCGACATCATGGCTGCATGTAGGCTTTTGTTCAAATATTACGGCGACATGCCGCAGCTTTGGACGAAGGGGCTCCCGACCCTTTTTGCGCCTAACTGGACTATCCGACTGGCAAGAGTTGCCTACAAGCGATTTAGCAGATCATCCGGCGCAGCACGCGCTCGCCAGCTCGCCGCTCCACGCGGTTGAGGTGTGCTTCATCTGAAAGCTCCCGATCAAACCTGAAGGGCGAAGCAGTGGCGACTCCGCCTGCGATCGTGCACTTCCGCCGCGAATTACCATTTGGTTTCGCGGCATCGGTGGCGGGATACCCGCCTCGACTGCCACTCGCCTTCTGCTTTCCCGTAGATCAACCGTCTTTTGTCTGAACTCGGGGACCACCTCCTCGTGGTATCCGGCGTTACGCACCTCCACGCCCATACGGGCTTGGCGACGGTGTTCGCTGAATCGAGGAAGGACGAGAAGAGCCCCTATCTGCCTCAGCGCGAAACCTTCGCGTGGACGAGCGTTGATGGGATCCTCAGGCCGTCCGCAGCGGCGGTGCGATCGATTCGACCGAGCCGGATATCGACGTGACTACACCGAAGAACCTACACTACTTGGGTGCGTAATTGACCCGTGCCACTTCTTTTCGATGGTAAGACGTTCGTCGCTAAGCGCGTCTGACCTTCCATACGACTCGCTCGGTTGCGTGGTACGCGATGTGGGCCAATTTGACGACCGGACGCACATCGGCAGCATAGGCTGCGCCGCCCCACGCCAGAGCGCAGAACACAACGGCTGCATCGAAGGCTAGGGCCCGAAAATGGCGACGGTTGAGACGTTTCATGTGCAGTGCTCTTGCTACGTTCAGCGGCAAGTTGCGCTTGCGCACCTGAACCGGACCTGACACAGAAATTTCGCCCAGGCAGGCGTCGCCGATCCCTGGCCTCTTGGCAGTAGCACGCCAATCCGGCTCCTCGTCCTTGTCATGAGGACATGGGCTTCGGACATCACGGGCGTGGCGATCATCGAATTCGGATATTTGCCCCGGCGTGTTGCGCTGTCTCGCCCCGATCCCTTGGAACAGGCGAGTTGACCAGTCTGGCGCACCCTGCCCATCGGCCTGCGGGGAAAGGGCTCGCAGGCCGCGATCGATGAATCTTGGGGGCACGGCTAGGGCCGGCTCGCAAACGCCGCTTTCATCGTGATGACGGCGAGAGTTGGGACACAACGTCGAGGGGCCGTCGATGGAAGCGAGATGCGGTGCAAGCGCTATGAGCACTTCGGACCTGCAAAATGCGGTGCCGCACTATGTGACGTACAGGTCAAATCCGGTTTGCAGGCTCTGCAAAATTTTCGTCCGTCATCGTCGATCCTCCATCCCGCCGGGACAATCAGACTCTTGCGGATTCACGTGGGCCGACGTGGGGTGCTCGCACCGCTTACGACGCGTTGGCCAAAGGCCAGCCGTACTGTCATCTAATATGCGACGACCGCGCTCCAGAAGATCAGGATCTGCCGGCCAGCTTCGAAATCGCGGTCGTAAACCAGTTAGGCAGACCCGCTGCTGCCAGCACGAGGGGGCGCGGATGAATTGTAGGCAAACATCCTCCGTCGGCAGTCGCCGCACCTTCTCGGGGCCGCTCAAAAGCGTTGCGTTCAGTCCAAACTATCGTCGCTGCCTGTGGCCGTTTGCGGCCCACCGCGGCGCCGGCCATGCCGTCACCCGTCACCAACCCGGCTCCCAATGGTATGTCGGTCGTTGTCGGCATCGCCACTTTGAGGGGCACCCTGACGGAGAACGATTGAAGGAACTTGCAACCTTCTCTGCGGGCGCTAGTTATAGGATCAACGGCAATATAGCCGGCTTTGGAGAGATAACGTGAGAATGAGTAGTCCGCTACGCAGCAGTCAGCGTGCTAGGTTCGGCGAACATGGCATCCTGATCGCACTGCCGGTCAGTTTGGCGATTTGGGGCATCGTCGCGTTGCTGACCCACGCAATTTAACAGAAATTCGGTGATGGGTTTGTCCCGCGGATCAATAATGGGCTGACTATTGCTGCGCGTCAAAGCCTCTGCCTGCCGTGTCTTGACGACCGATGGTGTCGAGGGAGCGGATAAACGTTTAGTGCCGATGCCGCCGCGCAGCGGCTTTTCACAGTGCGTCTAGGAGATGAGACGGCGAACAGGGTGGTGGTCCCGCGCCGCTCGTAGTTCAGGCCAGGTGGCCGCACTTGCGCGGCGGGCTTGGTTGAGTGCGGTTGCGCGCCTGAATCTGGAATTCCGCTGATCGGCGGTACCAGGGCGCAGTACCAAAGGCATGGTCCGGCGAATCCACAACGTTTCCGCCTTAGCGACGACGGCCGGTTTTTTGCGCGCGTGAAAGTCCTGCCTCGTTGGAGCGGGAGGCTTTGGGTTGCCAAATACGTTGGATGGCGCTCAGCGGCAGCGCCCGCTGCCGTCGGTTCGGTACTCTCTCCCGGCAGCTCGGCGGACCTGAGCGCCTAGTCTTCCAAAATCACTGTGGTCAACGTGTCTTGTCGGGCCGGGGTGTCCTGTCGCACAACGATCTCCACGCCCTATCCGGCACTAAACCGGCGCGCCGCTTTCGTGAAGCCCGCGTACCGGTAATGGCGGCCCTAAGGTCTTTGCCCGCAGGATCGATCGGCTCGTTATGCGGGTCTATGGCGCCGCGGTCATGCGGTCGCCAGCGTGTCCAAGGTTTTTGTAATCAAGATCTTGGCTCGGCGCTCGCGCGAATTCAGAGCCAACGAACCGCTACGCCGGTCGCGCCAATATCATCGCCAATATAACCGATGCCGCGATCGCGACCGCCGTCTCGCTCAGCGAATGGGCATTCCACTCCCATATTTCGAGGCCGGCATAGCCCGGCATATTGGCGCGTCGTCCGCCGCCGAACTGTTCGATCCATTGATACTCACGCTGGGTGATCTCGCGCATGATGCACACCGCTGCGCCCGCAAAACATCCAATCCAGGCAGATGCGCTGGTCGGGGCGCCGAGCCGCCGGCCGATGGCCCAGCAAGCCAGTTGGATGCCAAGCGAGACAGGAACGTGTGCGAACATGTGGCCAACCTTATGCGGTCGCAGGTCCTTGCGCGATCACGCTAAACCCTGCTCCTCGAACGGCGCGTTCTTCACTACCGTATCGATTGCAAGGAGGCGTTCGAGCAGCGGCTCGAGCTTGTCGAGCGGCCAGCTATTGGGGCCGTCCGACAGGGCGTGATCAGGATCGGGATGGGTTTCGAGAAACAGGCCTGAAATGCCTGCGGCGACGGCTGCGCGTGCCAACACTGGCACATGTTCGCGCTGCCCGCCCGACGAATCGCCGCGACCGCCTGGCAGCTGCACCGAGTGCGTTGCGTCGTAGACGACTGGGCAGTTCGTTTC